>PVMS01167619.1_pt1 | contig 20253 bp, 17 predicted proteins | sample 1853461 | NCBI WGS metagenome assembly PVMS01 (sample SAMN08582032, study PRJNA380276) | Marine sediment metagenome, whole genome shotgun sequencing project. | isolation source: ocean sediment barecode stripped | collected 2017 | reverse complement strand
TTAACCGCGTCGACCAGACGTTGATGCATTAACTGCTGCTGTGAAACATTGATGGCCAGAGACAGGTCCGGTAACTCAAATTGTCGTTGCCAGGCGGCGAGCTGCCTGCACGCAGTGGCGATAACCCACTCGCCGGCGGAATGAATCAGGCCGCTGCTTTCCAGAATAGGCAGAAAACGCCCCGGTGGCAGCAAGCCGAAGCGCGGGTGTTGCCAACGAAGCAAAGCTTCCAGGCCGATCAGGCGACCCGATGCGAGGTCGATGCGCGGCTGGTAGTGCAAGATGAACTCGTCGCGTACCAGCGCATGCCGCAATCCAACTTCCAGTTCTTCGCGCTGTGCGAGCTGCGTATTCAACGCTTCGGAATAATACTGGAAGCGTCCGCCGCCACGCTTCTTCGCTTCGTACATCGCGAGGTCGGCGGCCTTGATCAGACGATCAGCTGTATCTCCGGAATCCGGATACATTGCGATACCAATACTCGGTGTCGTATAGACCTCACTGTTACCGATCTCATACTTCTCCGAGAGAACCAGTAACAGCTTTTGCGCAGCGGCGGCGGCGTTGCTTGATTCGCCGAAGTCTTCGAGACAGACAACAAACTCGTCACCGCCCCAGCGACCCGATAAGTCTCCGATGCGGAGGTTCTTGCGCAGGCGACCGGCAACCTGTTTGAGTAGCGCGTCGCCGGTATCATGGCCGAGCGTGTCATTGACTGACTTGAAGCGGTCAAGATCGATGAACAAAACGGCAAGCGGGGCAGACTTTCGCTGGCTGCGGCCAATCGCGCGAGCAAGTTGCTCAACAAACAGGCTGCGATTCGGCAGATTCGTTAGCTCGTCGTATTGCGCAAGCTTTTGCAGCTCATTGTTGCGTCTTGTCTGGTCCGTGATGTCACGGAAAGTGATGACGCCGCCGATGAGCTCGCGCTTGCCATCGTAAAGACCCTGACCGTTGATCGAAAGCAGCGTATCGATCTGCTCGGGCACACGGAATATCGCCACCTGATCTGAAAATTTCTCGCCATTGCGCGCGCGTACCAGCGGCAGATCCGCTGAATTGCGGTAGTTCTCGCCCTGGCCATCAATACAACAAAAAGTCTGTTCCCAAGTTGTATCGGGTTGCATTCTTGGGCCAAGCGCAAGAATCGAACGTGCCGCCGGATTGATATCCAGCGCACGACCTTGCTTGTCGACGACGATGACGCCGTCATTAATATTGCGCAAGACCGATAACACCGTTACATCCGTGTCGGAGAGGCGACGTTGCAGGCGATGGCGTTGCACCGCGTGTTCAAATATCGACTCCTGCCCCTCTACCGTGATGTCGTCGATGCATATATAAGCCTGCGCACCGGCCCGAATTGCAGCGATACCACGATGTTCGCGATCTTTAGTGGTCAAGGCGATGACAGGATGTCTATCGAAAGAGCCGATAAGTTCCGTTATAGATTGGCCGGACTGTGCGATCGCCGGGCCCGCCTCAAACAACACCATATCGAGGATGGACGGCGCATCAACCGGGATTTTCAGGGACGCCGAGCGTGTTAACAACGAGCAACAAGGCAGTGTCTCGAGCTCGTGAAGATAGTCTGCAGCGAATTCGCCGCGACCGAGATAAAGTATGGAATGCCCCGCCATAGATCGTTGTCACTATCCGTTTTTGTTGGTCTGCCGGTGTCGTTCTGGGCCAGTCGCATAATATCAGAATCCTGAGCAAACACAGGCTTTTAGGGTCATTTTTAAACCATTTTGCAGGTACGGCCGTCTAATTAACAAAGGAAGTGGAGAATTGGCCCTTGGAAGCGCTTTTGGCAACACCCTTGAGAGACTATAGTCCCCGGATGGTGACTCTGGAACGACCAGCGTTAACGGATGAGGCCGACTGGATTGCGAAAGCAAAGCGGTCGGATGCGGGTGCCTTCGAGCGTCTTTACCGCATGCATATAGATAAGGTGTATGGACTTTGCCTGCGGATGACAGGCAACGTCGCCGAAGCGGAAGACTGTGCACAGGAAGCCTTTATTCAGGCCTGGAGCAAGCTCGACAAGTTTCGCGGTGACAGCGCATTCGGTACCTGGTTGCACCGCATCGCGGTAAATGCAGTACTTGGCAGGATCCGCAAGTCGAAGCGTGAGCAAGACAGAATTCAGGTTGCTTTCGAGCAATCAATGTCGCCGGTTTCGGTGGCAGACAACGGCGAGTTGCGCGATCTGTCAGAGGCAGTCGACCGCTTACCGCAAGGAGCAAGGCATGTTTTCGTACTGCACGCTGTGTACGGCTACAGCCACGATGAGACCGGTGCAATGTTGGATATCGCAGCAGGCACCAGCAAAGCACAGCTACACAGAGCGCGAAGATTGTTAGCACAACAGCTCAAAGAGCAAGGATTTGAGGCATGAACGAGCAAGATGACAAAATGACAATGGCAGCGAGCCAGCTGGCGACGGAGATAGCTCCGTCCCGCGATCTCTGGCCGGGTATCGAAGAGGCGATCAAAGCGCCACGTGTGCCACGCCAAACACCGTGGTATGCGCAAGCTGCCGCCGTGTTCTTACTGGTCGGCGCGTCTTCGCTGGTTACCTATTCAGTGCTCAAATACGATGCAGCGAACACGCCGCCAGAAGTGATGCAGGTAGTGCCGACAAACTTGACCTTCGAACGTGCGGCGTTTGGCGGTGACCACACATTGGAATCGGTCTACGGTCGTGCTGCAGGCAACGTCGAATCGGATCTTGAGCGTGAGCTGGCTAATCTTTCGCCGGAGGCTCGTGAGGACGTAATACGCAATCTGGCAGTGATACAACAGGCGATCACTGACATTAGTCAGGCGCTGGAAGAAGAACCGAACAATGGATTTTTGCAGGAAATGCTGGTCGATGCCTATCGCAACGAACTGTCATTGATGAACCGAGTTGGTGGCATGACGCGACGCGTTATGGTGCGGAAAGATATTTAATTGTAGGAGGGCCTTGAGGCCCGAATGACAAAGGTGAAACACATGAAACATGGAATCATGATCGCACTGGCCGCTGGCTTGATCAGCATGCCGGTAATTGCGGACGAAAAGGTTAATCGAACGATCGACGCCTCGGATGACGGTTATATTGAGATCTACAATACCTCGGGCTCAATCGAGGTTTCGGGCTGGTCGAAAAATAGCATCGAGATCACCGGCACGTTGGGCGACTCGGTCGAGGAATTGATCGTCGAGCAAGACGGCAATGAGGTCGTGATTCGAGTTGAAGTGCCTAATCGTCATTGGGGCGATATCGATGCTGATCTGGTGATAAAGGTACCGGAAAACAGCTCGATCGAAATATCCGGTGTCAGCATTGATATCGACGTCGAAGACGTTCTCGGCGAACAGTCGCTAAGTACGGTCAGTGGCGATATTGATACCAGAGGCGTTGAAGATGATGTTGAAGCCGAATCTGTGAGTGGCGATGTGGAAATCCATGGCAACGGCGATGGGGGCAGCGTTGAAGGCGCGAGTGTATCTGGTGATGTAATTGTCAGGGGAATGTCAGGCAGCGTTGATTTGGAGTCGGTTAGCGGCGACGTGGAAGTGATCGGCGGAACGTACGAGCATGCCCACTTCGAAACGGTCAATGGCGATCTGACGTTTCATGCAGAGCTTACTCGCGAGGGTGACCTGTCGATGGAGTCAGTAAACGGCACAGTCGATGTCGAATTTACGGTGCCGGTAACATCTGCACGTTTCGACATCGAAACCTTCAATGGCCGCATCAGAAACTGTTTCGGGCCAGAGCCCGAACGGACCAGCAAGTACTCTCCTGGCCTGGAGCTAAGCTTTACGATCGGTGACGGCGACGCCAGAATTGATATTGAAACGCTCAACGGCAGCGTCAACGTTTGTAACGCTGACTAAATAGTTGCCAAACTGCCAGCCGCTTACTGGCGACGCTTGTTGTCCGATATAATCGGCACGATGAGTAAAATGCTCCAAGCTCTAATCGATGAATTCGGCGCCGATGCTGTTATCAGCGGAAGTGAGATTGCGGAACGAGCGACTTCTTACTGGGACTCTTCATCGACTGAAGCGAAGGCGCTGCTTCGTTTGACGAGCACCGAGCAAGTCAGCCGCGCGATGCAGATGTGCGCCGCACAAAATCAAACAGTCGTCGTACAGGGTGGGCTAACTGGCGTCGTCGGCGGCGCTGTTGCCACAGCCGATGACATCATCATTTCCCTCGAGCGCATGAACCAGATCGAATCAGTCGATGCGATGGATGGCGTCGCAGTCATTCAGGCGGGCGCGATCCTGCAAACAGTTCAGGAGCAGTTGGCGGAGCAGGGATTCTTGTTCCCGCTGGATCTTGGTGCACGCGGCAGCTGTACCATTGGCGGCACGGTCGCGACCAATGCAGGCGGTATCAATGTGCTGCGCTACGGCATGATGCGCAATCTTGTGCTCGGACTCGAAGTGGTAATGGCGGACGGTACGGTAATTTCGTCAATGAACCAGATGTTGAAAAACAATACGGGCTACGACCTCAAACAATTGTTTATCGGCAGTGAAGGCACGCTAGGAATCGTTACACGCGTAGTGGTCAAGCTTTTCCCTATGCCAAAGAGTCGACAGACGGCCATGTTCGCGGCCGAGTCTTTCGACGCCGTCGTGAAAACGCTAAAGACGATGCAATCCGAGTTGGCGGGAACGCTTAGCGCTTATGAAGTGATGTGGAACAACTACTATAAGAGCGTCACATACGAAGGCGCGCACAAAGCGCCGATGGATCGCGATTACCCTTTCTATGTTATCGCAGAGGCGGAAGGCGCAGATCCGGAAGCGGACCAAGCGCGTTTTCAATCTCTGTTGGAGCGTAGTCTGGAAAATGGCGATATCGTTGATGCGGTCCTGCCAAAATCGACCGCGGAGCGCGATGCACTGTGGATCATTCGCGAGGATTTCGACCCTGCACTACCAGCCTACCTGTATGACGTCAGCTTGCCGATCAAGTCGATGAGTACCTACGTTGACAGACTCGACGCGGCGATCGCAGCATGGCGACCGGATGCCGCGTGTCTGGTGTTCGGGCATATCGCTGACGGCAATTTGCACATATTTACGACGCCCTTCGATGACGGCGCTAATCAGGAACGCTGCAACGAGATCATCTATGGCTGTCTCGATGGGCTCAATGGATCTATTTCCGCCGAACACGGGATAGGCTTGGATAAGAAGGATTGGCTTGGAAGCAGTCGCAGTGAGGACGAAATTGAGCTCATGCGAAACCTGAAGCGGCTTCTGGACCCGAACAATCTGCTGAATCCCGGTAAGGTCATGGACCCGCGATAATTTGCTACTCTTAACAGCCCCGACCGGAGGCTGTTTTCATGGGCCGCATGCTCAAATTCGTCGCATACTTCATTGCCGCTGCCGTGACCCTGCTAGTCATTGGCGTTATCACCGTCATGCTGCTGTTCGATCCGAATGACTACCGGGAAGAAATTGAGCTGGCGGTTGAGAAAAAAACCGGTCGCGAGCTTGTTATCGAGGGTGAGCTTAGTCTGACAGTATTTCCGTGGCTGGCGATCGAGCTTGGCAGAACACAGCTCGGCAATGGCGTCGGCTTTGGCGACGAGCCGTTCGTGAGTTTTGACAGCGCCCGACTCGGCGTGCGGCTACTTCCTGCGCTTCTGGATCGCAACATGGAGGTAGCCAAAGCCAGCCTGGACGGGCTGCAAGTCAATCTCGCAATTAACGCTCAAGGTCGCAGCAACTGGCAGGACTTCATCGATGCCAGTGAAGCGATGGCAGCGATGCCAGAGGCAGAGGAAAGCACAAGTGACACCGCCGACGCTGCAATCAATATTGCGGGCATTGAGATAAGCAACTCGGCGATTAGTTATGTCGACGCACAAGCCGGCAGCAACGTTAAGCTAACTGACCTCAATATTACGATGGGCAATATTTCCGGTGGCGACGGCACTATCCATCTGGACGGCTTCTCGATCGAGGCCTTACTTGAAGGCGTCGCAGAAACGCCAACGACATTTGGGCTGAAAACGGCATCGATTGATCTGAATACAGACAGCGAGTCTATCGCCTTGGAGACTGTCGAGCTCGCGCTGCTTGGTTTAGATATCTCAGCGGAGGTCGAGCCCTTTTCTTATGCGGGAGACATTACACCCGTGGCGGTTATCAAGGTTGACGCGTTCTCGCTGCGAAATCTCATGCAGCGACTCGACATCGAAGCGCCGGAAACCACCGATCCAACCGCTCTGGGTAAAGTCAGTATCGATGCAACAGCGAAAGTCAGCTCCAAAGCGATTGCCTTGACCGACCTGACATTGGTGCTCGACGACACGACGTTCAAAGGCGAGCTCTCGATTCCGCAAGGTAACGCAGATATTTATCGTCTCGATCTCAAAGCTGATGCGATTGATCTCGATCGCTACATGGCGCCGGTGGCGGAAGGCGCTGGCGGTGGTGAATCGACAGAGGTGCCGGTCGAAATCCCGGTGGAAATGATTCGCCTGATCAACGCGCGCGGCAATCTGACGCTCGACAGCGTACATCTCAGCGGCTTGCAGTTCGAAGACGTAACGTTGGGCCTGGTGACGGACGATGGCGTACTCCGATTGCATCCCTTTAGTGCGACCTTGTTTGAGGGCCGGTATCAGGGTGATATTCAAATCGATGCGTCGGCGGACACGCCTGTTATCTCAGCTAACGAACGCATTGAAGGTGTGCAGTTGGGTGCGCTGGCGATGGCGATGTTTGAGCAGGACAATATTACGGGCACGATCAACGGCACCTTCAAGCTCAGTGGCAGGGGCGCGGACCTTGGTGCGATTCAACGAGATCTGGGGGGCAGCATCTCACTTGAGCTCATCGATGGCGCTTATGAGGGTACGGATGTTTGGCATGAGCTCCGCAAGGCACGCGCCGCCCTGCGTCAGGAAGAGGCTCCGGAGCCAAACCTGCCAGCGCGGACGCAATTCAGTGAAGTCAGTGCAAGTGGTCCGGTAATCAACGGAATTTTTGAGAATGACAATCTGCTGGTCGAATTGCCATTCATGCAGCTTACCGGCGAAGGCAGTGTCAATCTCGTCGAGGCGACCGTGGACTACCGAATGTCCGCGCGCGTATTCGACAAGCCGGAATTTATCGGCGATGACGTAACGGCCGATGAGCTCAAGGATTTTACAAAGACGGTGATCCCCATGCGGGTGACCGGCCCTCTGACTGCGCCCAGCATTAAGCCGGATGTGCAGAAGTTGCTTCAGGACAGAGTTAAAAAAGAGATAGAGGAAAAACTCATGGACGAGATCGGGGACAAGCTCGGGGACAAGCTTAAGGACCTACTGAAGCTCTAGAGGGATGCGATATTTTTTTCTCTGTCTATTGTTGTTGTGTGGCGGTGCCAATGCGGTGGAGCTGCGCAATGTCGATGTCGACCGCAGGGACGGACGCTATTTCCTAACGTCAAACGTCTGGTTCGATGCGGACGTAGAGTCTGTCTACGCGGTATTTCTTGACTACGATCTCTCCTCAAAATTTTCGAGTTTCATCGTTGAGTCTCGCAACCTTGAACCCAGTGAGAACGGTCAACGACGTTTCTATATTCGCAATGAAGGTTGTGTTTGGTTTTACTGCAAATCATTCGAGCGGACGGGCTACGTTGAACACGAGCCGTATGCCTTTATTCGTTCAACAGCCGATCCCGAAATGAGTGACTTTCACGCGAGCCTGGAATCGTGGACCTTCGCGCCGGAAGGAGCGGGCACGGTCGTTGTCTACACAATGGAATTCGAGCCGAAATTCTGGATTCCACCGCTGATCGGTCCCTACGTGCTACAGAACAAGCTAAAAAACGATAGCATTAGAGCGCTGCATCGTATTGAAGCGCTGGCGCAGGATCGACAACCATGAACGAGTTTGCTGCGCGGATTCTGAGTTGGTTCGATAGCCACGGCCGCAAGGATTTGCCGTGGCAGCGAAATATCAATCCCTATCGGGTTTGGGTATCGGAAATCATGCTGCAGCAAACGCAGGTGCAAACCGTAATTTCGTACTACGAACGCTTCATGCAGTCATTTCCCGATCTGGCTTCATTAGCTGATGCGAATATCGATGCGGTCCTGCAGCATTGGTCCGGGTTGGGCTACTACGCTCGTGCTCGTAACCTGCACCGGGCGGCACAAACCATAAGAGGTGATCACAACGGTGTTTTTCCGAGCACATTCGATGATGTTGTTGAATTGCCGGGTATCGGCCGATCCACGGCCGCAGCCATTCTTGCAATTGCTACGGGAGAGAGACACGCCATTCTGGATGGCAACGTCAAGCGCGTGCTGGCCCGTCACGCCGCGATAGCGGGCTGGCCAGGCAAGACAGAAGTGGTTGATCGTCTTTGGTCGTTGTCCGAAGAGAACACACCAACGAGTCGGGTCGCCGACTATACACAGGCGATCATGGATCTGGGCGCGACTCTCTGCACCCGCAGTAAGCCGCGCTGCGATGCCTGCCCTGTAGCGGTCGATTGCCTGGCGCGACAGACGGACACGATTGACCAGTATCCCGGCCGCAAACCGAAGAAAAACAAGCCACTCAGAGCGACGACGATGGTACTGGCCGTCAACAACGGCGCGGTATTCCTGGAGCGACGTCCGCCAGCTGGAATCTGGGGTGGTCTGTGGAGCTTGCCGGAAGTAGAAAATATCGACGAGTGGTGTCGGCGGACTTTAGATCAGCAACCAGACAACACCGAAAAGCGCGAGGTGCTGCGGCACAGCTTTAGTCACTTCGATCTCGATATCCAGCCCGTTGTAGTGCGTGTCTCAGCTGTGTCGCGTAAAGTAGCCGACAGTCCGGACACAACTTGGTATCTGTTGGACGACAAACCACCGGGCGGAATAGCTGCACCGGTGCAACAACTCATTAATTCATTGAAGACGAATCAAAATGACACGAACAGTTAAATGTGTCCTCCTCGGTGAGGAGGCAGAAGGACTCGACTATGCGCCTTATCCCGGCGATCTTGGCCAGCGTGTTTACGACAATGTCTCGAAGCAGGCATGGCAGCGTTGGGTAGCACACCAGACCATGCTTATTAATGAATACCGCCTAACCCCGATAGAACCCGAAGCCCGCACATTCATTGAAAAGGAAATGGAAAAGTTCTTTTTCGGCGAAGGCTCAGCAGCCCCCCAAAGAATACGTCCCCCCCCACTTAAACCAGGGACAGTTTACTCAATCACCTATTTAAAAAAAGGTGATTGAGTAAACTGTCCCTGGTTTTAGCGGGTGCAGTATTGTGCGCTAAATAGGTTGTTTGGGTCGGTCCAGACGCGCTCTACACTGAAGCCGGCGCCTTGCGCCATTTCTGCGAAGCCTTCCAGCGTGTACTTGTGCGAGTACTCGGTCAGTATGCCTTCGCCTTGTTCTACTACGATGCTGTTGCCGTTGATATTGACTATTTGTTGCGTTGCGTTAACGAGTCGAATCTCAACGCGACCTTCTGAGCGGTTGTATTGCGCTTCGTGTTCCCAGGAGTCGAGATCGAAGTCCGAGCCGAACTCACGATTTAAGTGCCGCAGCATATTCAGATTGAACTCAGCGGTTACGCCAGCGCTATCATTGTAGGCGCGTTCGATGATGCTCGGGTCTTTCTGCAAGTCGACCCCGATCAGCATCGCACCATTTTCGCCGGTTTCGTGATACATGACTTCGAGTAGTTCGCAGGCCGCTGCACGTGGAAAGTTGCCAATGGTAGAGCCTGGAAAATAGACGATGTTGCGCAATGGCATTACCGTCGGATCCGGTAACTGAAAACGCTTTGTGAAATCGGCAACAACCGGCAGGACTTCCAGATCGGGAAATTCCGCACGAATCTGTCGCGCAGATTCCAGCAGATGCGCCTCAGATATGTCGACCGGTACGTACACTGCTTGATCGACCAGGTGTTCGAGCAACACTCGAGTTTTTCTGCTGGAACCACTGCCATACTCGATAAGACTGGCCTGTGGTCCGATGAGCGCAGTGATCTCGGCGATATTCTCGCGCATGATGCCGAACTCGGTCTCGGTCGGATAATATTCAGGCAAAGTCGTTATTTCGTCGAACAGCTGTGAGCCACGCTCGTCATAGAAATACTTCGGCGAGATCATCTTCTCGTCCTGCTGCAGCCCGGCCACGATTTCCTGGAGTTCGGTCACGTTGCAGCATCCTTCGCGAGGCGGATACCGAGAAACTGCCAGCGGGCGTCGGGATAGAAAAAACTGCGATAACTCGCACGGATATGATCGGCTGCAGTGACGCAGGAACCACCGCGAACGGTCATCTGATTACACATAAATTTTCCGTTGTACTCACCTAATGATCCAGCAAGCGGCGTAAAGCCTGGATAAGGAGAGTAAGAAGACGACGTCCACTCCCAGACGTCACCGAAGAACTGTCGCGAATCCGCAGTGGCCACGGGCTGCCAGTATCCTGATTCCATCAGGTTTCCCTCAGTTTCGATATCTGCTGCGGCATCTTCCCACTCGAATTCCGTCGGCAGGCGTGCGCCAGCCCAGCGGGCGAAGGCATCTGCCTCATAGAAACTCACATGACAGACCGGTGCGTTCTGGTCGATCTCGCGCATACCGCCGAGCGTGAATTCCGAGATCAGGTCTTCGCTCCAGTACAGCGGTCGATTCCAGCCGCGCTCATTAATTACCGACCAGCCATCCGATAGCCACCACTTCGATTCGCCATAGCCGCCAATATCAATGAACTCACGATACTCGGCGTTGCTCACCAAACGATCACCAATTTCATGCGGATGTAAAAGTGTGTCATGGCGCGGCGTTTCATTGTCAAAACAAAACCCCATGCCGCGTGCACCGACTGAGCGAATGCCAGCACGCCCTTCGCTGTACGAGTATTCGCCAGACGTTCCACTTGCCGGAACGCCAAGATCGGAATTCATAGCTGGAGACAGGGGGTTGCAGGAAAGGACGTGCTTAATATCGGTTAATAACAACTCCTGATGCTGTTGCTCATGATTCAGGCCAAGCACAACGCGTTCGACCAAATCCCGTTCGTCACGTTGCCCAAGTAGTTTTTGTACTGCCGCGTCGACGTGCGCCCGATAAGCAATCACTTCGGCGTATGTCGGGCGCGATATCAGTCCGCGTCGTGGTCGGGCGTGCATCTGACCAACAGAGTAATAATAAGAGTTGAACAAGAAGTGGAAGTCGTCGTTGTAACGAACGTAGTCGGATACGAATTCCTCCAATACAAAACGCTCAAAAAACCATGTGATGTGTGCGAGATGCCACTTCGTTGGACTGCTGTCCGGCATCGACTGTACGACAGTGTCTTCCGGTGACAGCGTCGCGCATAGCCGAATCGTCGTATCGCGAACGTTCTGATACCTGACGGCCAGTGCTGTGATGGCGTCACGATCCATGCGCGGTTTCCGGCGGTAAGGGCAGTTGGGTTGTTTTCTGCACGGTGCGAATCGCGACGCTGGAGTTCACGCGCGCAACACCAGGCAAGCGGGTCAGAGATTCATTATGCAGACGCTCGAAGTCAGCCATATTGGCAACAACAACACGTAACAGGTAATCGAACTCGCCTGTCATGAGGTAACACTCCATCACTTCCGGGATTCCTTTAACAGCCTCTTCAAAAGCCGCCAGTTCACTTTGTTCTTCACGATGCAGGCCGATATGCACAAACACGTTGCCCGACAGACCGGCTTTGGATTGATTAAGCAGCGCGGCGTAGCGGTCAATATAGCCCTCGTCTTCGAGCCCCCTTACCCGACGCAGACAGGCGGATTCAGAGAGATTGACCGTCTGCGCGAGCTGAACATTACTGATGCGGCCATCTTTTTGCAGCGCATCCAGAATCAATCGATCATATCGGTCGATCGTCATAACAGTAACTTGTGTATAAATGTCATAAGTTCGCAGAATATTGCGTAAAAGTGATAAATAGTCAAGAAATTCGCAAGCAAATGGCGCGAATAGCGCTGTATTGTGTCGGAATCTGTATATCTGTGTTTGGAGAGATTCAATGAAGATCGGGGTACCTAAGGAAATCAAAACGCTCGAGTTTCGCGTCGGCATGACGCCATCGGGCGTCGTTGAACTCGTGCATGACGGCCACCAAGTATTCGTTGAGACCAATGCTGGCGAAGGCATTGGAATGACCGACGCCGATTACGAAAAAGCAGGCGCGACTGTTCTGAGTACAGCAAAACAGGTATTCGATGCCGCCGAAATGATCATCAAGGTCAAAGAGCCGCAACTCAATGAGTGCGAAATGTTGCGCGACGACCAGGTTCTGTTCACTTATCTGCATCTCGCGGCCGACCGCGCGCAAACAGAAGCATTAATGAAGTCGGGCGCAACCGCTATTGCGTACGAAACCGTAACGGCGCCGGATCGCTCGCTACCATTGCTGACCCCAATGTCCGAAGTAGCAGGTCGTCTGTCTATTCAATGCGGCGCGTACGCTTTGCAAAAAGCGAACGGTGGTCGTGGTGTGCTGCTGGGTGGCGTGCCGGGTGTAACGGCGGCAAAGGTTGTCGTCATCGGTGGCGGAGTATCAGGGTCGAACGCCGCAGATATGGCGGTAGGCATGGGTGCCGACGTCACGATTCTGGATCGTTCACTGCCGAGACTTCGTCAGCTCGATGATATCTGGGGCGGACGTGTACATACGGTGTATTCAACCAGGGATGCGATCGACAAACTTGTCACTGAGGCAGATCTTGTCGTCGGTGCGGTTCTGGTCGCAGGCGCCGCAGCACCGAAATTGGTAACGGCACAGAACGTTAAGGATATGCATCGCGGCGCGGTCATGGTCGATATCTCGATTGACCAGGGTGGCTGCTTCGAAACCAGTCGACCAACCACGCACGCAGATCCAACTTACGTCGTTGATGATGTTGTTCACTATTGTGTAACAAACATGCCTGGAGCAGTTCCACGCACCAGCACATTTGCTCTGACCAACGCCACCCTGCCGTTCGTGAAGTCACTGGCGAACTTCGGCTGGCGTGAAGCGCTGATCAAAGATCCGCATCTCGCGAATGGATTGAATGTGCATGCCGGGCGCGTGACCTACGAGGCAGTTGCGACGGATCTGGGCCTGGAACACAGGCCGGCCACGGACGTGTTGAAGGCCGCGTAGCTTCGATTCGCGTTTTTTGCCATCTTGGTTATACTCGGGCGATTCCAAGACCGAGAAGACCATGGACGATCCAAGAGGCGTAGCGGTAAAACTGAAGCCACCGGAAACGATGGCGTCGTCGGTTTATGAGCAACTACGCACCGACATTCTGCAGGGCCGCCTTGTGCCCGGCAGCAAGTTGCGACTGCAACATCTGGGAAAAAATTACGGAGTTGGTAATAGTCCGCTAAGAGAAGCTCTCAACCGATTGACGTCGAACGGACTCGTCACTCGTGAAGAGAATAAAGGTTTTCGTGTCTCGCCGGCCAGCACCGAAGAGTTGCTGGAACTGATTCGTACGCGTTGTTGGCTCGAAGAAACTGCAATGCGTGAATCAATCGCTTGCGGCGACGCTGCGTGGGAAGAGCGTGTCGTTATCTCGTTTCATCGCCTAAGCAAACTCGAAAACAAGATCGACGGCGCGCACGTTGAACGCACTGCTGAATGGGAGCAGGCACATAGCGATTATCATACTGCGCTACTTTCAGCATGTCGTTCGAATATCCTGCTCGACTTTTGCCGACAACTGCATGAGCGAACTCTGCGTTATCGCAGCCTCGTTGAGGTTGTCGAGTATCGCGACATTCATGAATGTGGCGAGCATCGCAAGATCCAGGATGCGGTGCTGGCTCGGGATGTCGAGAAAGCCGTTGAAATGCTACACGCGCACTACATGGTGACCCTGGACATTATTAAGTCGAGCGGCGTACTGGATTAAACGAGGACCTATCGCGCCACTCGGCGTATCGCGAGATAGGTGCCAGTAGCAACACCGGTTGTAACGCCCACAAGCAGCAGCAAAAGCAGAATGTCCCAAACGGGTCGCGATCGGGTGACTGTATTGAAGTCGCCTGTATGTAGCGCGTTGAACAGCCAGCGATAGCTGCGGGCGCCACCATCCACGAAACGTAACAACGAGCCTGTGTACGCGCTGAGGTAGAACATCTCGCCGTCTTCATAAGTGACCCGGTAGACGGGCAACTCACGTTGCACATGATGACTGTAATAGTAATCATCGCCCGCCTCGAGAAGCTCAACAGCTGTGGCTGTCACGGTTCGAATTCCCATCGCCGCTTCCGCCACGTCCGCTTCGCTGACGGGTCCAGTCAGGCCATTTCCCGAAATCCGCGTACGCTGCCCGCCGCGATCAAAGGCCGTAATGTATTCGTTGCCCAGCCAGTAATTTGACTCCAGTCGGACCGTGCCATCGGGAATGCTTGCGCTAACTGAGCGAACGAAGTCCAGCGCGTCGGCAAGCGGCCTGTTAACGCCGTTCAAGATTGCACGCTCTGTAGCAGCACTTCTGGATTCAAGTGCGCCGAAGGGGTTCATCGAGAACAGGCCGCTGAGTAACCATGTCAATGTGAAGATGCCGAAAATTAAACCGGAGTAATGATGCCAAAGCCCGAGGCCACGATACGGAGAGCGGCCACCGGTACGACGTTTGCGAAACTGCTTCACTCCGATGGTGATACCGGTGATCGTGAGAAAGAGAGCGAAAATCGTCAACCAGATAACAGTCTGCGTCCAAACACCAGCATGTTGCCGCAAGGCTGTCGGATACAGCCAGTGTGTGACCGCGCCCAGCCAATTCCAAAACCTTTCCCGAGCGGTCGTCGCCTGCACGATTTCGCCGCTGCTGCTGGACACGTACCATTCCTGCCCGTCGTCGTTCGAGAACTTATGCAGCGGCCGGTGGCGATTGTATCCGCCTTGTACTGTCCATTGGTCTCGCTCGACGATCGATACTTGAGTGCTTCCTGACCAGCCGCGATTCGCCGCGTAATTTTGAGCGGCCAGCGCGAGCGCGACGTCATCCCAGTAGTCTATCCAGCTGCCTGATTCCAAACTGAGCGTTCGTTGCTGGCCATTATTGAATTGGGCACGAAGAACAATGCCCAGAGGTGACGCTTCAATTACGAAATCGCTTAGCAGCGCTGATGTCTGCGGCGGGGAGGTTTGTTCGAGGTCCTCAACAGACAACGAGAACGGTGACAGGCCTTGCAGGCGCTCTGCTGAATCCAAAGCCGGATACTGGACGTACATCATGACGATGCCGGATATACACCACAGCACCACGATCAGGCTTATCGCGATGCCGATATAGCGATGAACAAGGATTAGAAAGCGCCAGAACATCCTGGGCGAGTGTCGATCAGAAGCTATATCGGTAGTTGACATGCAACGTTCGTGGCGTTCCTAAGTTGGTATACGCATATGAGCTACTGTCGACGTCGCGAAATGCACGCCCGAGTGACGAGCCGTACTGCTCATCCAGCGCGTTTTCCAGTCTCAAGCCAAGACGATGTTTGCGCGCGTCATCAACATACCATGCCGCACCGATATCGAGCACGGTGTAATTGCCGTGTTCAACGCGGCCAATGCCGCCGGAAACACTGTCGTAAACATCTCCAACGAATACGGCCGCAACAGAAATCTCGATGGGGACATTGTCACCGCTGTAAGCAATATTCGCTTTCAACAGGTCCTCTGGAACGTCATTAATCTGTTCGCTCGATCCGTCGGCCTTCGCTGTGGTGTGCGTGTAATCGAGACCGACTGACCAGGAATTACTAATTAGCAGGCTCAGGGATAACTCGAATCCATCAATGTTGACCGCGTTGTCCGTATTCACGCGCATACCGTCGGCGCTACCAATCAGGTTGTCGACTTCGCGACTAAAGCCGATGACTTCCCAATCGAGCCCACCCATCGTTTTCAATTGACCGCCCAGCGCAAGGTTCAGGTTTTGGCTTTCCTCGCCTTCGAGGTCAGGGTTGCCAAGGGTGCAGCAAGGATCGTTGCCGTACAGCTGCCAGGCGTCCGGGAATCGGAACGCGGTGCCCGCTGAAGCACGAACATACAATGTATCTGTGAACGAATGCTTGCCGCTTAAATTCCAAACCGTAATATCGCCCTCGCCGCTTGGCTTGTTGTAACGCACGCCGAGCGCAATCTGCGAATTCTCAAACAAGTCTTCACTGCTTCTTACCTGGCCGAAGAAAGCATTGACCCGTTCCGTCTGACTATCAATGAGTAATACCTCGTCGCGTCCGGAGTAGCGTTGATGATCGTAGCCCAGCGTGTAGTCGAAGTTATGTTCGGTTTGAACGTCCGCCACAGCAGTGACGCCGTAATCTTCATAGCCCCAAAACTCGCGGTCGCTTACCACAACGACGTTGCCCGTGAGATCACCGTTGAGGTCCAACTCGTTTTCGCTGCTGCTCCAGTAGCTATCCCAGTCGTGGTAATAGCCTTTAACATACAGATTGACGTTATCCGACAAACGATAGTCCCATTTGACCGACAGCAAGTCTTCGTCTCTCTCGTTGTATGCGCGACTGGTATTGGCAGGGGATGCCCATTCAACCTCATTTTCCGTGCGATGGTAGTGCGCGCTCAAACGCGAGTTTTCCGAAATAGTGATGCCGTACTTCGCGCCGGCAGTAAAGACGTCGTAACCGCGATCCCTGTCAGTGCCGCTCGGCTGGTAGTCGCTGTTAGCGAAGGGCTGAAATCCATCCGCCTTGTCGATGGAGCCGTAGAACACAAACTGGTGCGGCCCAGCCGACGAACGAAACTCCCCATTGACGTGGTAACCGTCGTTGCCGTCAAAGCCAACGGCGGCGCTGCCCACAGACGTATCGCTAAATGATTTGGTAACGATATTGACGACGCCTGCGACCGACTGCGTGCCGTAAAAAATTCCCTGACCACCGTACAAAACCTCGATACGTTCGACCATGTGTGACGGAATGGTGTCCAGAGGTGTGGTCGAATTGTACAAACGATTATTAATTCGCACGCCGTCAATCAGCCACAGGATGTCCTGACACCGTGAGCCTTGTAATGAGCAACCTACATAGTCAAATGCTCCGTTTTTCGGTGTTAAATGTAGCCCCGGAAGACGCATTTGCAGTGCCTGAGTTAGATCATTGTAGCCGCCCAGCTTGATATCGTCGGCGGTGATGATCTCGACGCGATTGCCATACTCGGCAAGTTTTAGCGGAATTGTTTCCTCAAGCTGGCCAATGACGATGACCTCATCCTCGATTTCCTGAGCTTGAGCGGCAATTGAGCTGGCAAGCAGGAGGACGCTCGTGAGTTTTGCTAACTCGCAAGTTCGTAAATTTTTTTTTTTTTTTTTTCAGCCTGTCGTCATACGCCGAAAAACATCGTCCTTCAACTTGAGGTGGTGATAGAGCGCCGCCAGAACATGCAATGTTACGAGGCCGGCCAATATTTTCCAACCCCAGGCATGTAGACCTTCAAAGAGCTCGTGTTGTTCCTCGTTTTGCTCGAGGAATGGCGGAATTTCGAAGAGCCCGAAGAAGCTTATCGCCCGCTGGCCTGAGACCAGGATTCCCGCGGTCAATTGGAAATAGACGGCCGCGTAAAGCAACCAGTGCGTCAGTGTTGCTGCGGTATTTTGCCACGCCGGCGTGCCAGTTGGGTCGGCTGGTCGTGTGTTCATGAATTTCCAAACGAGCCGGAAAGTCATCAAAACAAGCGTTAGCAAGGCCATCGACTTGTGCAGGGCGGCGAGCTCGGTCCGCTCCGGACCACGTTCCATGCCATTGAATGTCAGGCCTGCATAGACAAGACCGACCAGAAGTAAGGCGATCACCCAGTGCAATAGCTTTGCCAGCCAGCCATAACTTTCTGTGGTGTTTTTCAAGGGTCTAGCCCGTACCGATGTAAGGAATAAGTCTGCCGAACAGCAACACACCGAACCAACTGATCAGAGAAACATAAGCGACGGCCTTGGCCTGTGCGGTCGAGTCCTGATCTGCGCTCCAGTTAACCATGTCCGGGTCAATCTTGAGTTTGAACCAGATCGCATTCAAGCCAGCGATCACCACCAGCACCATCTTGATCTTGAAACCGATATTCGCGACGTAGCGCTCTGGATCGCCGAAAAAGAACATCACGCCAGTAATCAGGTTGATACCGAAGCCAAGAACGGCCCAAGGCAATAAGCGATGTACCGCGCTTAATGCGATCCCACGCCAATAACCGGCTAATCGAATATCAATGATGAGCATGCTGCCCAGCAGAATCGACAAACCCATGAAATGCAGGGTCTCCATGATCGGCCACGCCCAGGGTGTGTTCAATACCCATGCGTTGATCGAAGTGCTAAGAATCCAGGTAACTATTCCGTCCATATGCCTGATTCTCCGATTACAGGTATGCGATCAGACGGCCCGCGATAATCGCGCCCGTCCAACACAGAAGTGAGATTGCAGCAGCAGCCTTGATCGATGACGGCACTGAACCTGCTTCCCAGTCGTCAACGTTCTTCGCTGTCTGTCGCTGTATGTAAAAAGCAATTATCGCGCCGAGAATGACCATCCCGATTTTTATCAGGAACGGCGCGCTGTAAATGATGTAGGTCGCTTGCGGCAGGAACAGGGCGGCACCGGACAATGCATTAATTGCAAAGCCGATCCAGGCCAGTTTCATCGGCCCGAGCAATGCCGACAGTGGGATATCGCGCAGGAAGTTAAGCAACCTCAAGTCAACGAACATCAACAAGCCGACAACGATCGCAAGTCCAATCGCGTGCAGACCCAGGACTATCGGATAGCCATATAGTGACTCGGCGACCCAGGTCGCGAGGCCAGATGTTTCGAGTTGTTCCAGCATTCCTGGTCCTTCCTCTTCAGGTTCGGGTGGTGGCTGCGGCGGTGGGATGACGACCTCAGCCATTTGTAGTGCGGCAGCTACTCTGCGCTCGCGCAGCGGCGAGCGACAGTCGTTCTCTATAAACTCATAGCCTTCAGAATAGCGCTTTGTTCTATTCAGAACCCAAGTGCCGCCGTTATAGTAGAGGGGGTCTGATACGACCATCCCTATCGACAGCACAGGTCCCCATTCTGCGTCATCAACACGGTTGTAGGTTTCTACAGTAGTTGCCTGATCACTGGTTGGACGACCAAGCGGGCCACTGGGGTTGCTGAGCAGGTTTACCGTTCTGATGATCAGCGCATCGTTTTCGTAGTGTGCGACCGAGTCACCCATGTGCGACTTCTCGCCTGGCGATGGTAATTCATCGCCGAGAGGAACTACCCGAGAGCCACCATATTCTTCCCATTCGAAAAGAATGTGATCGTCATTCTGCGTGATCTTCACGGGGTGTGGCGTAAAGCCAGCTTGTCTGACAACGCTCGGCGGTTCACAAAAAATCTGCGGGTCGTTGGCGCGATCGTAGGCTGCCTCGGCTGCTGCGCCGACTTCATTGTACGGCGGCATTCCGCCAAGTTGATTAACCGGAGTGCCCTTGCCGTCCCGGTTGCGAGGAATCTGTACCCACGCGCCAGTGAGGTTCGGGCGAGCATCGGCGAGGGTCAACGGAAGCTGAACAATCTCGTCGGGAGGCTTTTTCTGATCGCGATTACGCCCCATCGTCTTGATAATTTCGCCGCTAGCCGCATCCAGAATATCAACGGAATCAATAGATACCATCGGTGAACCGTCGTGTGTTGGATCGCCATGGATGCGGACGCGATCGCCGACTTTGAATGTGTCGCGGTCCCAACCATCATTGCGCTTTCCGGTAGCGGAACCGCCTTCACTCATCCAGTTCGTTACAGATCCATCGGCACCGGTGACGTCCAGATATATAAGGATGTGCGGGTTCTTGAAGCTGAAATCGGTGACGACCCCTTCAACCGCTATCTTCTCGCCGTCCTTGAAGGTCGCAGCGAAGGAATGATGGGCATTGGCGGCAGAAAAGCCGAGCAGGCAAGCAAACAAAGTAGCCAGTAGAAGTCTTGTCCGCACGCAGGCACCGAATCGTAAAAAAGAAATCGATAATATGTCGGTTTAGGCTATTTTGTCCATATTATGCGGTGAATACCTACAATTCTTGACATTGATTACCAGTCTTTATGGTCTCGCACCCGCCATTTTTGATAGATGGCCTTCTCTTCGCTACAGGTATCCAGCGTAGAGGTGCGAATGATGTGGATCGGATCGCCGCCACCGCCGAAGACCACATCGGTCCCGAGGGTGATGCAAAGCTCCGGGTTCGCATCATCTCGATGGCGAACC
>PVMS01084362.1_pt1 | contig 20274 bp, 20 predicted proteins | sample 1853461 | NCBI WGS metagenome assembly PVMS01 (sample SAMN08582032, study PRJNA380276) | Marine sediment metagenome, whole genome shotgun sequencing project. | isolation source: ocean sediment barecode stripped | collected 2017 | reverse complement strand
CCTCGAGTGGCGAGAACCGCTCCTGGAAGTGGATCGTGCCTCCTCCGGTCATCGTGCGGCCACAGATGTCACCGATCGCCCCGATGTGGTTGATCGGCAGGTTGCAGATGATCTTGCGGTCGCTCAAACCCTTGCGGTCGACGGCGATCACGTTGCACGGGTTCGATCCGCGGTGGGTGAGCAACGCCCCCTTCGGGCGCCCGGTGCTGCCCGACGTGTACACGAGGTAGGCGGGATCCGTCGGATCGATCTCGGCACGTCTGGCGTCGAGCGCAGAATATGGAATGTCGTCGGCGCCGAGCAGGAATGTCTCCCAGCCGATCGCATCGACCGGTGAGGGATCGTCGAACAGCACGAGTCGGCCGACCGCCGGATGGGCGTCGACAAGCCCTCGCAGCTTCTCGAGTTCATCCTCGCCCGTCACCTCGGCGAAGCCGAACAACATCGACGGGTCGGCGTCACCCACGACATGATCGAGTTCGGTCGCCGTGTACTTCGGATTGAGTCCGACCCAGATCGCACCGATGCTCGTGACCGCGAGGAAGTGCACGAAGAACTCGGGGCGGGGCGCGCTCAGCATGGCGACCCGATCGCCCTTGCCGACACCGGCCGCGAGTAGCGCTCGTGCCGCCCGATCGACCAACTCCTTGGTCTCGGCGTAGGTCAACCGCTTCTCGTCGAGTACCAGGAAGTCCTGATCGGGCCGTTGCTCCGCCTGACGATCGAGGTGATCGGTGATCAGATCCAACACCGGCGGGGTCGCGTCGGTCATCGCGCCGCCTCATCGGCGAGTTGGAGGAACGCCAGCCACTCCGCGACGACCGCCGGCTTCTCGGAGCGCTCGATCTCGACCACGGCGTCGAGTGTCATCAGCGCAGCCGTGTCGCCGCGAGCGACGATGTCGCGGAGATGGAAGCGGCCCCGGACGCGGCTGTCGACCGGGACCGGCGCGATGATCCGCACGCGGTCGAAGCCGTAATTGAGCCGGAAGACCACGTTGTCCCGGGGCAGTCGAAGGTTCTTGGCGAACCCGGTGAGGCACGACAGCAGCATGAACCCCTGCACGATGGTGCCGCCGTACGGTGCGATGCGCGCCGCCTCGTCGGGGTCGTTGTGAATGGGTCCCCCGTCGCCGGTCAACGCCGTGAAGCCGTCGATCGCCGACTGGTCGATCAGCTTCCAGTCGCTGACCCCGACCTCACGACCGCGCAGCGCACTCAGTCCCGGCAACAGGGCGGCAACGTCGGCGTCATCCATGACATCTCCCATCAGGTCAGCTCCCATCAGGACAGGTCCCATCGGGCAGGGCCCAACAATAGGGGCGTCCCGCAGGACCGTGGTTCCGCAACCGCGAGACACCCGACGAACCGGCCTGGAGGTCCGGCTTCCCTCGGGCCATAGATCCGGTCGTCCGCACCGGCCCGTCTCCGCTGGCCCCGGCTTGACTCCTCGCCGATTCGATTCCTCGCCAATTCGATGTGGCCGATGGTCGACGCGATCTGCGCCGAGTTCGTCGGGTGGGCGGGCACATCCTCGCGACCATCCGTTCAACGCTCGTTGCGCCGGGACACGATCAACTGACCGACGATCATCGCCACGACCGTGACCAGGAAGACCTGTGAGATCACCGCCTCGAACGTCGCTGTCAGCCTTGCGAAGTCCGACACGGGTACGAGATCTCCGTACCCGAGGGTGGTCATCGTCACCAGGCTGAAGTACATGAAACTCGTACTCTGCTCGGGCTCGCCGAAGAAGGGTTCGGACTGGATCAGGTCGACGGTCAGGAAGACGTAGTTGAACGCGAGTGCGATCAGCAGATACGCGGAGACCGCGCCGATCAGGGTCGACGCCGAGATACGACGGTGCGCCGCGAGCCGACGAACGACAGCGACCGGCGTGACGATCGCGAGCGCCGTGCGGATCAAGGGGGGCCCATCGCGCCGATACGCATCCACGTCGATGTCGGTCACCGCATCGACCACGACGATGATCGTCACAGCGACGATCGAGAACATGACGAAGGCGTCGGCCCATCGGCGTGCTCGCCTGTTGACGCCCGACGCTCCCAGCGCGACCACGAACGTCGCGCCGACGAGGACCGTGAGCACGATGGTGCCGATGTCGCTCTCGGTCTCCCCCGCCGCCTCGCGCATGTGGACCAACGACTGCACTACGACCGCGAGCACGGTCAGCAGCAGGAGGACGCCGAAACGGTCGAGATACCGAGATCGGTCGTCGAAGAACTGCCACTTCGCCATCGGACATCACACCGTAGGCGCGGGTGCCGGCATCGGACCTCCAAACCGCGGCGTCGACCTGTCGGGCACCAAGCTCTGTCCCGACCGCGGCGAACGTCGACACGTTGAACGACAGCGTTCCGATCAACTGGATCCCGGTCGCCCACCAATCGATCCGCCGCGGCCGGAAACTCGCGCGCCGCACCCGACGCTCGGAGTCCGGGCCGAGGACCTCGGGTGTACCCGCGACTTCGGCGAGACAGGACGCGCCGACCGCGAAGAGCGAGGTGATCCGCCATGTGCGCCCCGGGACCTTTGCCGAGCCGAGGGCGCCGGTGACGGGATCGGACCTGCGGCGCCGACGGCTGCGCCAGTGACAGGTCGATCCGACGGGCACGTGATACTCGACATGGGTCATGAACGGTCGGAATCCAGATGCGCGCCGGACCTGCCAATCGTCGGTGCGCTCAGATGCGCTATATCCGACGCCGACATCGGGCCCGAATTTTCCGGCGGCGGGATTCCTCGGTCGGGCTGCTCCCCAGGGCCATTCAGTGGCCGGCGATCGTGGCTCGATAGATCCTCTCGACCCGCTGCGCGATTCGCCGCCAGTCGTAGTCGCGTTCGATCAACATCCGACCAGCGTGTCCACGGCGTCTCGACTCGAACGAGTCCGTCGCCGCTTCGATCAGCGCCGCCGCCAGGTCAGCTTCGTCGTCGGGGGTGACGAGCCAACCGTTGGGTTCAGCCGGGTCGGTGTTGACGAACGATGTGGGCCCGCCCGACGCCGTGGCGATCACCGGCAGGCCCGAGGCCATCGCCTCGAGGTAGACCTGCCCGAAAGGCTCGTCGACGGACGGCGCGACGAAGATGTCGGCACAGTTGAGCGCGATGGCGAGGTCTTCATGCCCCCGCCAGCCGGCGAAGAAGACCCCCTCGACACCCAGCGACGCCACCACGGTGTGGGGATGTTCGCCCTCCCACTCGCCCGGATAGCCACCCCAGATCACGAGGGGCGGAGTCGATGAGCCCATCGCCGCGCGGACATCGCGATACGCCCGGATGAGCAGTGGCACCCGCTTGAAGCCCAGGAAGCGACCGACGTACAGGAACAATGACCTCGGGTTCCCGGTGTCCGGATCGACGAAGTGGTGCTGTACGTCCTCGGCCGAGTAGCCGACGGTTCCGACGACACCCGACTCGTCCCACCCGCACGGATCCTCGACCAACCAACGATGCCAGTGTCCGAGGCGCTCGCCCGGAGACAGCGGGTCGCTCGAGAAGAGCCCGAGATCCACCCCGTTGGGCATCTCCTCGATGAGTGCGGGATCGACCCCGAGCAGCTCGATCGCCAGCGAGCGGTCGCTGGGCGAGATCACGATCAGGCGGTCGGCTCGCCGAGCGGAGGCGACGAGTCGCTGTTGCCATGCAGCAGCATGGGGCCAGGAGTCCGCACCGGCGGCGCGGATGGAGGCCAGCATCTTCATCTCGGTGCCGTGCAGATGTACGACGAGTGGAACGTCGGGGAAGGCCGACACGGCATCGTTCACATGGGTCAGATGATGGACGTGGTACAGGTCGGGTGGGCCGATCCGTTCGAGCATCGAACGCCACCCCTCCACCTGGTGCCGGTACTCGTCATCGTCCAACGATCCGAACACCCTGTCGGGCACCGAGGGGCGATCCTCGAACGACGGGTGCATCGGCACGGGCGCGGCCATCGGGTCGAGGCCCCGCTCGAACCGCGAGACCGCCTCACTGAAGTCGAGTGCCTCCACATCGAGGCCCGCGAAGAAGGTTTCGGCATGTGACGACATGCCCGGCGAACCGAGCGACCCACAACACACCGTAACCGAGTGCCCGCGATCCTCGAGCGCGCCTGCCAGGTAGCGCACGACCTGGGCCGAGCCGCCGCGAGGGTAGAACGCGAGCGTCATCACGATTCGCAGCGGATCATCCACGGTGGTCATCCTCGCGGACGCGGGCTCACGCCATCGACCGGTCGACGAGCGTGCCGCGACCGACGAGAACGTTCAGCGCCGTCAGGGCGTCACCGAGCGGGAGCGGGAGTTCGCCGGTGAGGTGGCTGCCGACGATCGCCCATCCGCTCTCGAAGAGCACCACGGCGGTGGTTGCCGCGTCGATCTCGACACGGATCGATCCGTCGCGCTGGCCTTCGGAAAGTGTCGACTCGATGAGTTCGGTGATCCGCCTGCGTTGCAGTTCTCGCGCCAGCGCAGCCGCGCCGGGGGTTACGAGATCGCGGTCACCCAGCAACGGCGCTGAGAGCAACTCGTCGTCCTGATAGTGCTCGATGGCGACCTCGACCAGGGCGCGCATGCGCGCCGGCGCCGAATCGACTGCTTCCATCGCGATCGTCGCCTCGGCCAGGAATCCCTCGACCGCTTGTCGCACGGCGTCGAGATAGAGATCTTCCTTCGACGAGTAGTGGAGATACAGGCTCCCCTTGGCGGTTCCTGCCGCGTCGGTGATGCTCTCGACACTCGCGTGGCGGAACCCGAAGCGCCGGAACCGGACCGACGCCGCATCGAGAAGTCGCTGGCGGGCGGCAACCGCAGCGGTCGACATGGGCCGAGAATACCATTGACCGAATGGCTAGTCTGGTCATTATGTCACCAGCAGAGACCGTGAACGCATTCATTCGAGCGATCGAGGCGAAAGACGTCGATGCCGCCGTCGCGATGGCGTCCGAGAACGTCTCGTACGAGAACATGCCGATGGAACCGATCGTCGGCCGCGACGCCATGGCCAGGACGTTGCAAGGGTTCCTCGCTCCTGCGGGGGAGGTCGATTGGCAGATCCTCGAGCAGTGGGAGGTCGGCCGGACCGTCATCAACGAACGCCTCGACCGATTCCAGATCGGCGATGGATGGATCGAGCTCCCCATCGCCGGTGTGTTCAAGATCGACGACGACGGCAAGATCGCCCTCTGGCGCGACTACTTCGACATGGGTTCATACGGCCGACAGTTGGCCGAGCTGACCGGTTCGTGAGGGACACTCCGATCGAACCGGCATTTCCGCTCAAGGACTACCTCGGGTTCACGATCGAACGGGGTGACGGCGTGGCCACCGCCACGCTCGAACTCGACGAACGCCATCACAACCCCAACGCCGTGGCGCATGGTGCTGTCGCCTTCGCCCTGATGGACACCGCGATGGGCGCCGCCGTCGTGTCGGTCATCCGCGACGGGCAGACATGTGCCACCATCGAAGTCCACACGCGATTCCACCGCGGCGCCAGCACCGGCCGGCTGACCGCCGAGGCGAAGGTCATGACCGCCGGGCGGCGGATAGTGCAGCTCGAGGCGCGCACGACCGACGACGACGGCGAGCTCGTCGCCAGCGCCACCGGAAGCTTCGCCATCTTCGAACCCCAATCGCGATCGTGAACGACGAACTCCGAGATGGTGGCCGTGCGACCGGGCCGCACGCCACCGGGAGCAGGCATGGCCACGGGGCGTCGCTGGAAGATGATGTCTGGCAGCGACTCGACCGCGCTCGCGGGGTGACCGCCATCGACCCGAGCTGAGCCTTTCGGTCGAGCGGAACGTACCCAAGACAACATGGCTGACGTTCTCGCAGGAGGACGACCGAAAGATCGGCATGCTACGTTTCTGACAGCGGTGTCATGTACGTGATGTCGCCGCACGACGGGGGACATCACCATGGTTCGAAAGCTCACCGACTCATGCTGTTCACCTCACTGGTGGCCGCCTGCGCCTCCGACGACGGAGATTCCACAGACAGCGGTTCGGCGACGGCAGCACCGGAGAGCGTCACGTCGGAATCATCTGTGCCCACCGACACCGACCCGCCGGCGACAGACCCACCCCCAACAGACCCGCCACCGACATCGCAGCCGCCGGCGACAGACGCACCGGCGGAGACAGAACCGCCCGCTGCCACCACCGCGGCCACCGACCCGCCACCCGAGGAGTCTGACGTGAGTGTCATCTTGCCCGACCATCCGATCTACGACACGACGGTGCTGCTACCCGATCAGCAACTGCTCGACGGGTTCGCGGCCGACTATCTCGCCGGTCTCGACGGAGCCGATCCGGAGATGGAGCGGTTCCTCTTCGGCACGCTGCCGGTCCAGGTGTTCGATCAGGTCTTCAGCGGCGACGTGAACGGCGATGCACCCGAACTGCTGTGGGCGATGTACCTCTCCGGATGGTTCGGGGGTCGTTGGCTGCGCGGTGAGATCGCGGCCGCCCAACCCGATGCGCCGCTCGCCGGGTTCTCCATCCCGCCCGACGAAGCCGCCTTCCAGGACTCGATGGCAAAGGCGCAGGTCGCCCTGGACGCCCGCGACGGCGATGACGCGGCGGCGGTTGCCTACGCCTCGGAGAGCCTCGTCGGATTCCCGGGTCCGGAGGGAGCGCCGGAAGGCGGGCTCGCCGACAGCTTCGGATACAACGTCGGCTACATGCTGCAGATCCTCGAGGCACCTCCCGAGGGACTGATCACGCCGGAGAAGTACGGCGTGACATGCGATGGCGTGCTCTCGTGCACGTACGCCTCACCGAAGCTGGCGGTCCTCGAACCGCTCGAGTCGGTCGAGGATGCGCTGTCCACCGATCCGGCCTACGCCGAACTCGCGGCGATCATCGGTCCGATCCAGGATGCTGCCATCCCGCGGGGCCGATCGGTCTGGAGCAGCGGTCTCTCGGTCCAGGGATTCCCTCAGGACGAGTACGACCAACTCCTCGACGTCAGCTCCTCGTTCCTCGAGACCGTGCAGGCGACCGCGCTGACCATGTCGGAGGGCTCGGCGACGAGTGACGCCGGCTCGGCGCGGACCGGCGCCCTCGCGAACGCCACGATGACCGTGTGGTTGGACGGATACACCGCCGGTCTCCTCAACGGCGAGGGCGACATCGAACTCCCCACCTTCGAGTCGTGACCCGCACATCCATCCGGCGGCCGGTAGGCCTCTCGACCGAAACGAACTCGGATGCGCCTTGACGAACTCCTCGACGTCGCCGCGTCCGCATTCGGCGAACGCGTGCTGTTCGAGGACGACAACGTCTCCCTCACGGCGACCGGCCTGACAGATGCGACGCGCAGGATCGCGGCGCTCGTCGCGTCGATGACGAACACCGCGCTGCCGATCGATCAGCTCGTCTTCATCGGCACGAACTCGGTCGCCGTCCCGATCGGGCTCTACTCGGCGAGCGCCATCGGGGTGCCGTTCACACCGATCAACTACCGTTCCGCCGACGATCGACTCCAGTCGATGGTCGATCGAACGGGCGACTCGCTCGTGGTGATCGACGACGAGATGGCCGACCGGATCACGGTCCCCGACGATGCGCGACTGATGACGACGAGTTCGTTCTTGAGCGCCGCGCTCGATCCCGACGGCGCGCTCGGTGACGCGCCCACCGTCGACGGCGGCAAGGCCGACGACACCGCGGTGCTCCTCTTCACCAGTGGCACCACCGGTGAGCCGAAGATCGCCGTACTCAGGCACGAGAACCTCACGTCATACGTTCTCGCCACCGTCGAGTTCGCCTCGGCGACCGAGGGCGACGCGGCACTGGTCGCGGTGCCGCCGTATCACATCGCCGGGATCTCCGCTGCGATCTCCGCTCCATTCGCGGGACGCCGCACGATCTACCTACCGAGCTTCGATCCAGCGGCCTGGATCGAGGTGGTGCGTTCTCGCGCCGTGAGCCATGCGATGCTCGTTCCGACGATGCTGGAACGTATTCTCGGCGAGCTGGAAGACCCTGCCCGCCGCGCTGATCGCGACGAGTCCGCCGACGACCTCTCGACACTGCGGTCGATCTCCTATGGAGGCGGGCCGATGCCACGACACGTCATCGAACGGGCGCTCGAACGCCTGCCCGACGTCGGCTTCGTCAACGCCTACGGATTGACGGAGACAGCGAGCACGATCGCACTGCTCGGTCCGGACGACCACCGGATCGCGGTTGCGAGCGATCGGCCCGAGATCAACCGTCGCCTGACGTCGGTCGGTCGCCCGCTCCCGTCGGTCGAGCTGTCCATCCGCGATCCGCTCGGCGTCGAGGTGGCCGTGGGCGAGCGAGGAGAGATCTGGGCGCGCGGCGACCAGGTGTCGGGCACCTACGCCGGTCGCGCGCCGAGCGACGACGGGTGGTTCCACACCCGCGACGAGGGTGAACTCGACGACGACGGCTATCTCTACCTGCACGGTCGCCTCGATGACGTGATCGTCCGCGGAGGCGAGAACCTCTCACCGGGAGAGATCGAGCAGGTGCTCATCCAACACGTCGCGATCGCCTCGTGCGCCGTCGTCGGCATCCCCGACGAAGAGTGGGGCGAGGCGGTCGTGGCCGCCGTCGTCGTCGATCCGACGGCGAGCGGTGTGAGCGAGGAAGCGCTGCGTGCGCACGTCCGCGCCACGCTTCGTTCGACGCAGACGCCCGAACGGATCTCGTTCCGAAAGGAGCTTCCGATGAACGAGACCGGCAAACTGCTCCGTCGCGTGATACGCGACGAGCTGACGATCGAGTTCGGAGCACCCGCCGCGTCGTGATCCGTTTGGCCGACACGCTGCCACCGGAACTATTCGGGACGGGTGCGGTCGAGCCGGCCGTGGAACTGCTCAACGCGCGGCACCCTGGGCTCGATCTCCACCCCGCGACCGTACTGCTCGGTCCCGATCGACCTCGAACGTCACATGCCGCTGGTGGGTCGGCCGAAGGGGCCGCTGGAGGCGACGCGGGAGGCGACCCGACGTCGGTCAACGGTCGCTGCCGCCTGCTGCGAACAACCGACGGATGGGTGGCCATCCAACTCGCGCGCGAGGAGGACGAGCGCTCGGTCGCGGCGATCGTCGAGGCCCCTGTGCGGTCACCGTGGGACGCGCTGCGACGGTTCGCGGAACGATCCCGCTCGGAAGAGTTCGTCGCACGCGCCCGCCTCCTCGACGTGCCGGCCGCGCGGCTCGGCGAGATCAAGACGACCGATCCGGTCGCCGTGGTGCACCGCCGCCGGACCAGCGGATCCCCGAGACGTCCCGACGGACCGATCGTCGACCTCTCATCGATGTGGGCCGGCCCGCTGTGCGCGAGCATCGTCGGGGACGCCACTGGACGACAGGTCGTCGACGTCGAGAGCCCTCGGCGCCCCGATCCGTTGCGGACGGCGGGAGACTCGTTCGCCCGCCGCCTCCACGGTGGGCGCGAGCTGCGATCTTTCGACCACACGACCGTCGAGGGTCTCGGCGAGCTGACCCAGACCCTCGCCGCGGCGTCGGTCGTGGTCACGTCCGGCCGACCGCGTGCGCTCCGGTCGCTCGCGCTCGACCCCTCGGCGTGGGTCGCGCGTCGTGGCGGTGTGTGGATTCACATCTCCGGCTACGGCCTTGCGAGCCCACTCGCAAGCGCTCCCGCTTTCGGTGACGATGCAGCCGTCGCCGGCGGACTCGTGAGCGGGACGGGGTCCGAGCCGTCGTTCCTGCACGATGCCGTGGCCGATCCCCTGACCGGGCTCATCTCATCTCTGATCGCCCTCGCCGCCCTCGCCGATGCGACAACGGACCCGGGCTGCTTCATCGACGTGTCGATGGCCGCTACAGCGGCACTGATCGCCGGCAACGGCAGCCGCGGCGACGCGCTGCGCATCGTCGAACACTGAGCATTCAGGCGTCGATCTCGTCGACGAGACCCCACCGGAAGGCCTCGTCGAGGCCGATCGGCCGGCCGGTCAATCCGAGCAGGACCGTGCGGTGTCGCCCGATCCTGCGAGGAAGGCTGACCGTCCCGCCCGCGCCGGGGATCAGCCCGAACTCCAGCTCGGGGAGGCGGATCTCGATGTCGTCGCGCCCGATCACCTTCTCGGCGAACGCGGCGATCTCGATGCCACCACCGATACAGGCGCCGTGCAGATGAACCACGAGACGCGGTGCAACCCGCGCGGCGAGGCGGGCCGGACTCCGTGTGAGGCGTACGCGGTGCGCGTCGGCGACATCGACGAAACCACCGAACGAATCGAGATCGCCGCCGCTGGAGAACGACGGACCATCCGCTCGCAGGTCGACGCGAGCGATCGACCGATCGACGACCGCCAGTTCGAGTGCCTCGCAGAGAGCGTCGCGCATCGCGACGTCGATCGCGTTGTGACGACCCGGCCGCGAGAGACACACATCCAAAACGTCCGCGGTACGTGTGACGCGCACCCGCGGAGCGTCGTCGGCGGGGGCTCGCGGTTCGCTCGACGATCGCCAGGCGAGAAACTCCGGGCCGGCTTGCAGCATCGAGTATGTGGTCGACCGGCGATCAGCCCCTGCTCGATCGAACGCTGCTCTGCTCCTCGGAGCAGGAGCACGAACGCCAGGGATGCGAGCGGCGAAGCGAGCACCATCCCTTCGATCGCGGCGAGGTCGGCACCGGTCGGATCGACGACGGTGTCGACGACCGCACTGCGCCGGTTCGCATCGGTGGCCAGCCCGACCACGATGATCGGTGCGGCCCCGAGTGCGCAATCGCGCACTGCACCCGGCGCATCATCCGGCGAATCACCAGGTGTCGAGTCCTGTTCCTCGTCCTCGACATGGTCGTCGAGATCGACGATGACGAGGGGGTGGTGGGTGGCCCGCTCCTCGACCGCCTGCGGGTCGGCGAGGAGATGGGTCAGACCCGCGACCCGCATCGGTTGTTCCGGCACGTCCACGACCGTACACAGCGCGCGCGACGACGTGTACCCGCGGGCCGGGTTCCGAACAGCTGGTGACATGCGCGTTAGAATCCGGGGCATGACAGTCGCTCTGAAGCCCGGCGCACGACTCTTCAGCACGGCTTGCTCGGCCGAGCTGATCGCGGTCAAGGCACCCCCCGGCGACGTCGAACTCACGATCGGAGGTGTCCCGCCGGCACTCGATGCCTCCGACCGCGACGCGCCGTCCGGAGTCGCCGCGGGACACGAGGGTGGTGTGATCCTGGGCAAGCGCTACGTCGATGACGAGAACACCATCGAGTTGCTGTGCACCAAGGCCGGCGACGGCCTGCCCGCTGTCGACGGCCGCTTGCTCGTGCTGAAGGAGTCCAAGCCGCTCCCGTCGAGCGACTGATGGCGACCCCTCAGCCGAGTCGCCTGAACAACGGCACGTACCACTCGCCGTTGCGCTCGAAGCAGACTTCGACGCGCATCCCGATGTGTACCGCGTCGTCGGCGATGCCGACGAGATTGGTCGTCAGGCGAATCGTGGGATCTTCGTCGATCTCGACGATCGCGATCGCATAGGGAGGCTCGAAACCGGGGAGGAACGGCTGGTGGTTGATCGTGTAGGTGGCGATCGTCCCCTGACCGCTGACCGGCGTGGGAGCGACCTCGGTCGACTGGCAGTAAGGGCAACGGGGCGCCGGCGGGTGATGCAGTCGGCCGCATGCCGCGCAACCGAGAAACCGCAGTATGCCGTCAGCGCCGGAGGTCCAGAAGAACTCTTCGGCGGGACCCGCGTCGATGAGGCGTGGAGGAACGGACGCGTCCTGTGCGGTCGCGTCGCTCACGGGATCACCACTCACGACACACCCCGCGTGAGCAGCATGCAACCGACCTCCGGCCCACCTCCGGCAGCCACCGCGGCGACTTCGGGAGAGCCGGCGATCTGACGCTCGCCCGCCTCGTGCCGGAGTTGTAGGACCGCCTCGTGCAGGAACCCGAACCCGTGGAGCCGTCCGGAGGAGAGCTGTCCGCCCCAGGTGTTGAGGGGCAGTTCGCCGTCGAGTGCGATCCGGCCGCCACCTTCGACGAAGGGGCCGCCCTCGCCGCGACCACAGAATCCCAACGCCTCGAGCCACGCCATCGTGAGCCAACTGAAGCCGTCATAGAGTTGCGCGGTATCGACGTCGGCGGGTGTCAGTTCGGTGCGGCCCCACATCGAGGCCGCCGAATCGCGCAACGGCATCGTCGTCAGGTCGTCGAACTGGTCCCACGAGGCCCGGCCACCGAGCGCCGTGCCGAGTGCGTTGACCTGCACCGGGACGTGCTTGGAGGACGCCGCCGAGTCACGGTGCGACACGATGAACGCGGTCGAACCATCGCAGGGCACATCACAGTCGTAGAGGCAGAACGGCTCCGAGATCATCCGCGCGGACAGGTAGTCGTCCATCGTCATCGGGTCGGTGTAGATGGCCTGAGGATTCCGCGCCGCATTGGTGCGGGCGTTGATCGCGATCGCCCCGAGTTGTTCACGGGTCGTCCCGTACTCGTGCATGTGGCGTTGTGCGTAGCAGGCGATCCAGTTCGCTGCCGAGGCAGCTCCGTACGGGAGCAGGAAGCGCATGAACGCCGGCAACCCGCCGGCGATTCCCGATGGTCGAGCGGGCCCCCCGCTGCCTTCGACAACGGTGCGGAACACGATCACGTTGTCGGCCAGCCCCGCGGCGACGGCGAGCACCGCCTTGTGCACCGCGCCGAGCTGTCCCGCCGTCTCCGACGCGCCGTCGCGCCAGTTCAGCTGAAGCCGCAGCGTCTCGTGGAGTTCCGATCCGCTCGCACCGCCGAACGAGCCGCCCGAACCCGGGTAGGTCGAGATCCCGTCGATGTCGTCGAGCGTGAGGCCGGCGTCGTCGACCGCCACGAGCGCCGCCTCGACGGTGAGGTCGAGACCGGTTCGATACAGCCGGCGTCCGATCTGCGACTGGCCGATCCCGGTGATGACGGCGCGCCGCTCGAGCGGCTCGGCGGTGGTGGCCACGATCACGAGCCTCCCGGTTCGAACAGCTGTGTCGTCACGATCTCGGCCGCCTCGTCGGCCGGTCCGCTCCAGCTCACCGAGCCGTGCGTCATGATCGCGACATCATCGCACAGCGCGAGCGCGGGGCCGACGAGCTGTTCCACGATCAGCAGCGCGGTGCCCGACTCCCTGATCTGGGCGAGCAGTTCGTAGACGTGGTCGATGATGATCGGCGCGAGCCCGAGCGACAGTTCATCGGCGATGAGCAGCTTCGGCGACTCGACGAGGGAGCGCGAGAGCGACAGCATGCGCTGTTCACCCCCCGACAGGGTGCCGGCCATCTGCGCCCGGCGTACCCCGAGGGTCGGGAAGATGTCGTAGGCGCGGTCGAGGCCGTCCTCGACACCCGCCTTGCCGAGACTCTTGCGGAACGAGAGCCGAAGGTTCTCCTCCACGGTGAGTGTCGAGAGAACCGACCGGCCCTCCGGCGCATGGGTCACACCGGCTCGGGCGAAGCGGTACGCCCGCCGACCGGTGAAATCGTCGCCGCCGACGGAGACCGTCCCGCTCGTCGGCTTCACCAGGCCCGAGGCGACGCGGGCAACGGTCGTCTTGCCGGCGCCGTTGGCACCCAACAAAGCGAGCGCGCCGCCCACACCGACCCGCAGCGAGACACCGAAGAGTGCTCGGAACGGGCCGTAGCTCGCGTGGACGTCGTCGAACTCGAGAACGGTCGGCGATGTGTCCGATGCGCTGGGGGCGGTCCGCGCCTTGCCGGATCGGAGAGATTCAGTCATCGGATGCGGTCGTTCCCAGGTAGGCGAGCCGAACGACGGGGTCGGACATCACCTCGGCGGTCGGGCCGGCCGCGATGATCTCTCCGAAGTCGAGCACGTACGACCTTTCCGTGAACGTCGAGACGAGTTCGACGTCGTGCTCGACGAGGAGGATCGCGAAACCGCGTTCGGCCTGAACCTCGCGGAGGGTGGCGGCCAGAGCCGACGTCTCGTCGCGGTCGAGGCCCGATGAGGGCTCGTCGAGCAGCAGCAACCGGGGCTGGATCATCAACGCCCGGCCGACTTCGACGAGGCGGCCCTTGCCCAGGCTCAGCGACTCGATCGGGTCGTGCGCATGCTCGCCGAGGCCGAGAAGATCGAGCATCTCGTCGCAGACCGCGATCTCGTCACTGGTCGGGCGCCCCAACCCGAGGACGTCCTTCCACAGTGCCCCCGTACCCCTGCGCACGCGCTCGGCGATCAGGAGGTGCTCGCGTACCGACGAGTCGTTGAACAGTTCTATGCGCTGGAACGTCCGACCGATGCCGGCACGGGCGCGACGGTTGACCGACAGTCCCCGCAGGTTCCTTCCGGCGAAGACGACCTCACCCGCGTCGGGACTGAGCACGCCGAGCAGGCAGTTGAAGAACGTCGTCTTCCCGGCACCGTTCGGCCCGATCAGCCCGACGCGCTCACCGTCGTCGACCTCGATGTCGACCGCCGTGAGCGCATGGATCCCCGAGAACGTCTTGGTGACCGCCGTGGCGGTGAGCAATGCGGTCACGAGGGCGCCTCCCCCGCTGCGGCCTCGGCGACGGCTTCAGGGGGGTCGCCGACGTCGCCCGTGCCTCCGTCGTCGTCCTCTCCGTCGGACGCGGCGATACGTTTGGCCGCGCGCCTCGCCTGACGGCGATCGAGGAGGCCATCGATCCGCGCCAGCGCGCGCCGTTTGCCGTACTCGAGCATCCCCTCGGGATGTCTCGCGTACTGGCTGGCAGTGAGTCCGAAGAAGACGAAACGCCACTTGCCCGAGAGATGCAGGATGTTGCGGAACAGGATGCGGTCCATCAACGCGAACGCGACACCTGCGTTGGCCGCGCCCTCGACGGTTCGGGCGCTCAGCGTCACCACGAGCACGATCCAGAAGAGTCCGGCGAACGGAGAGAAGTTGCTCGCGTAGTTGACGTTCCCCTGCTGGATCGACAGCATTGCGCCGCCGAGGGCGGCGATCGCCGACGACATCGAGATCGCCGTGATCCGTGCTTTGGTCGGCGAGATGCCGATCGACTCGGACGCCACCTCGCTACCGCGCAGTGCCTGCAGCGTACGCCCGATCGTGCCCTCGCGAATCTGGATCACCAGGATTCCGACGAGCGCGAACAGGACGATCGCGAACGCCAGAAACGTCTTGTCGTTGGAGAAGTCGATACCGAACATCTCCGGTCGGGGTACTCGCGTGCCCTGCAGCAACGATGTGCCACCGCCTCCGACCCAGCTGAACTTCACGACCACCGCATCGAAGAAGTAGGCGAAGGCGAGCGTGGCGATGGCGAACCAGATACCGCCGAGCCGCAACACGGGGATTGCGAGGAGAGCGCCGATGACAGCGGCGATCGCCGCGCCGATGAACATCGCGGCGATCACCGAGACGTCCCACCGATCCGCGAGCTGGAATACGGTGAACCCACCGATGGCGGCAAACGCCCCCTGGCACAGTGAGATCAGACCGGCGAACCCGGTGATGACGGTGATCGACAGGAAGATCGTCGACATGATGACCGCCTGTGTCACCAGGAATACCCAGCTCACGTCCGCGCGGAAGAACACGAGCCACCCGATGAACGTGAGCGACACGACGGCGACACGCGTGTCGCCACCGTCAACCGTCGACTCCGCGCGATCGAGGCGAGCGCCGGGGGGGGCGGTGAGACACCGGCTAGTGGGTCGGCGGCATCGGTGGAGCGGCGCAGTGACGGCCACAGCACGATCATGAGGAACAACACGGCGAAGGGGAGCGACGGCGTGAGATTGTCCTGGAAGGGCTTGAGCCATGGGTAGTCATCGGACCACCGCGGGAGGAACGTGTTGAACAGGGCGATCGTGATGCCGAGCGCCAGTCCGCCGAACATCGCCTTGGGCAGACTGACGAGCTTTCCCAGCGCCGCGGCCGCGATGGCCACGACCATGACGCTGAAGAAGTCGGCCGCGACGAGTGTGTTGAACCTCGGTGCGATCAGGACGCCTGCAAGACCGGCGAAGAAGCTCGAGATCGCCCAGGCGAGGGCCGAGACCCGGTCGGCGTTGACGCCGGCCAGTTCGGTCATCCGCGGGCTCTCGACGACGGCACGCATGCGCAGGCCGAGCGCCGTGTACTTGAACATCGCGCCGAGGGCCAACATCGCTGCCAGGGCGACGAACAATTGGGTCAGCTCGTCACGGCTCCACGGGTACAGGCCGAACGGGTCGTAGAACACGCTCGCCCCGTCCGGCACGATGCCGACAGGTGTCTGGCCGGCGACCGCCCGGAAGCCGGACACGAGTTCGAAGAGACTCGGCAACGCCACGGTGAGTCCGATGGCCACGACCAGCTTGGAGACCGCCGACGCGGTCCGGAGGTGGCGGAAGATCAGGCGCTCGAGGATCAGACCGATCGCCGGCGCGAGGATGACGACCGACAGGATGAAGGCCGGGACGATCGGCCACTCCCACTCGACGCGAGCCTGGAAGTACATCGCCGCCGAGACGTACGCCTGCGCGCCGAAGGCGAGGTTGAACACGCCCGAGGTCTTGTACGTGAGCACGAAGCCCAACGCGATGAGTGCGAACACCGCGCCGGGCGGGGTGCCCTGCAGGACAGCTCGGAAGAAGTCCTCCCCGAAAGCAGCGATCATGCGTCAGAGTCCGGGGCGCCGGCGCGTCAACTCTCGAAGCTCATCGCTTCGGGCTCGCCCCAATCGTTGGATGCGTTGGACCAGCAGATCCACGGCTCGGATGGGTCGCCGACCGGCTCGAACACGCCACCGGCGACCACTACCGGAGCGAAGCACTCGAACTCGTAGCCCTGGCCCCGCGTCTCGGGTGTGGTCGGGTTGTGCTGGCGGGTCCAGTCGATCGGCACGATCAGCCCGCCGGCGTTGTATGCCGTCATCTGGTTGGTCGCGTCGATCACCTTCTGCCGATCGAAGTCCGGTCCGGCCGCGAGGAGCCCGTTGAAGGCGAGATCGGCGTTGATCCAGCCGATCATCGCCAACTCGCTCGGGACGCCTCCCTGGGCATCCATGTACTCGAAGAACTTCTCCTGTGTCTCGAGGCCGGTCTCGTACTCGAACGGCAGGAACGCGGCGGCGATCCAGTCACTCTCGAAGAGGTCGCCCGCCCCGGCCACGAAGGCCTGGTCGTAGGTGTTCGGGTGATAGAGGACGACATCGTCCATCCCCTGTCGCTGGAGCTCCTGGGCCAGGGTCTTCATCCCGTTCAGATCGATGCACGCGGCGACGAACTGCACGCCGGCATCCTTCATGGCGGTGACCTCGGGTCCGACACCGTTCGGAAGACCGAATGCGAGATCGTCGTTGTAGTAGCCGACCGCGATCCCGGTCTCGGATTGGTAGAACTCGTAGGAGTCGCGCAGCGTCTGGGTGCAGACCTTCGAGTTCTCGCTGATCCCGTAGCCGATCGTGGCGACGGTGTCGGCACCGACCTGGGAGGCGACATAGGGGTTGACGCGGCTGACGCAGCCGGTGCATCCGACACCGGCGTTCCCGAAGAGTGCCTCACGTCCGGCCCAGTCGGTCGGCGAGATGTTCCAACCGTACGTGGGGATGCCTGCATCGTTCAGGTCGGCGGCGCCGCTGAAGATGAGCGTTGCGACGAACACCCCGAAGTCGTTGTCGGCACCGATGATCTCGAGTGCCTTGGCCTGATTGTTGGCGAGCTCGTCGTCGAACTCCTTGGCCAGCACGAGCTGGCGTTGGTAGACCCCGCCCTCGTCGTTGCGCCAGTTGAAGTAGGAGTGAATTCCCGCGTTGTATGCGTTCTTCATGTCGGTGCCGAGCGGGTTGTTCGCCTCGAGGGAGATCGATGCGTAGCGGATCTCGTCGTCATCGACCCGCGCCACGCCCTCGATCTCGACGAACATGTCGCGCTCGTCGTCCGCGGCAGGCGCGTCGGTTTCTGCGGGAGCGTCGGTTCCGACCGGCGCGTCGGTGGCGGCGGGCGCGTCGGTTTCCGCCGGAGCGTCGGTTTCGACCGGTGCGTCGGTTTCGACCGGTGCGTCGGTTTCTGTGGGCGCGTCGGTTTCCGCCGGAGCGTCGGTGACGGCGGGCGCGCTACTCCCCGAGTCGTTCCCGTCATCTGAGTTGCCGCAAGCGGCGAGCGCGAAGGCACCCGCCACTCCGAGCGCTGCGAGGCGCCGTGTCCGTCGAACCATGATTTCCCCCATCTCGGCGCCTATCACAAGGGTGACAGGAGTGTTAGTTTCGACCTTAGCGCACACCGCGCGACCGCTGCCAACGCGGGACCGAACGAACTCTCGTGCCGCTGCGCGGTCACAAGATCGCGCCCTGTTCCTTCAGTTCGGCGAGCTCTTCCCATGTCATCCCCGCCTCGACGAGCAGCAGTTCGGTGTGCTCACCGTGCTCGGGAGCGCGGGTCACCTCGACCGGCATTTCGTCGAACTGCGCGGGGCTTGCCACCAGACGCACGTCCTGATCGGCGGGACCCTCGAAGGAGGGAAGGTATTGGTTGGCGAGCACCTGCGGATCCTCGTACAGCTCACCCAGGGTCTGATAGGGCGCCCAGACGCCCGAGAAGTCGGCGAGACGTTCCTTCCAGTACGACAGCGGCTGCGAGCCGAACGTCTCGTCGAGGATGCGGGTGCACTCCTCGCTGTTCTCGTACCGGGATGCGGCGTCCGCGAACCGCGGATCGTCGATCAGCTCGGGCCGATCGAGACACGCCGCGAACTCTGCCCAGTGCTTGTCGGGCTGCAGCAGGATGAAGCTGAGAAACCGGTCGTCCTGGGTGCGGTAGGTGTTGACGCCGGGATTGGGCGGCTTGGTCCGATCGCCTGCCGGAAACGACTCCATCCCGAACAGGCCGGCCGCGACGATCATCGGCGAGACCTGCCACATCGCGGTGTTGAGCAGTGAGACGTCGACGATGCTCGCCTCGCCCGTGCGATCGCGCTTGACGAGTGCGGCGGCGATCGCGCCCGCCGTGGCGAGTCCGCCCATGACATCGCCGAACGCAGGCCCCATCTGGCCGGGCGGGAATCCGTCGGGACCGGGTCGCCCGCCGGTCCACACCCCACCGCGCGCCCAGAACGAGGCCCCGTCGTAGCCGCCCTTCTCGGCGTCGGGGCCCTTGGGACCCTGACCGGAACCGCGGGCGAAGATGATGTTCGGATTGGCGGCGCGGATGTCATCGACGTCGACGCGCAACTTGCGGCGGACCTGTGGCAGGTAGTTGGTGAGGAAGACGTCCGCTGTTTCGCACAGCTTGAGCAGCGCGTCGCGCCCACCCTCATGGCGCAGATCGATGGCGACGGATTTCTTGCCCCGGTTCGGCTGTTCCATCATGAAGTTGACGCCGCCCGCACCGCCGGGCAGGAGTCCCGAACTGACAAGTCCGCGCTGCGGGTCACCGCCGTCGGCCGGCTCGACCTTGATCACCTCGGCGCCCCAGTCGACCAGCACCGAGCCGGCCGACGGGATGAACATCCAGCTGGCGACCTCGATCACCCTCACGCCCTCTAGTGGTCCGCTCATCAGGTGGTCCCTTCCTGCTCCTGCGGCCATCCGACCGTCTTGGTCTCGGTGTAGATCTCGAGTCCCTCGATCCCGCACTGTCGTCCGATGCCCGATCCCTTGTACCCGCCGAACGGCGCGTCGGCGCCGTACCAGACACCACCGTTCAGCGAGAGCGTGCCGGTGCGGATTCGCCGGGCGCCCGCCTTCGCTCGCTCGGGGTCACCGGAGGTGATCGAGCCCGACAGCCCGTAGGCCGAGTCGTTGGCGATGCGGACCGCGTCGTCATCATCGTCGTAGCCGATCACGCAGAGCACAGGTCCGAAGATCTCCTCGCGCGCGATCGTCATCGAGTTGTCGACGTCGGCGAAGAGGGTCGGCTCGACGAAGTACCCGCGCTCGAACTGCGCTGGAACGCCGCCGCCGGTGACCAGCCGCGCACCCTCGGCCTTGCCCTTCTCGATGTAGCCGAGCACGCGCTCCTGCTGCTTTCTAGACACCTGCGGGCCCTGCAGGTTCGCCATGTCGGCAGGATCGCCGTATCCGATGCCGTCGAAGCCCAGCTTCGCCAGCTCGACCGCTTCGTCGTAGCGGGAGTTCGGCACGAGGAGCCGGGTGGCCATTGCACACCCCTGGCCGGCGTGCATGCAGACACCGGCGGCTCCCGGTACAGCACTCGCCAGGTCGGCGTCGTCGAGGATCAGGTTTACCGACTTCCCACCCAACTCGAGGAACACGGGCGTCAGGTTCACCGCGGCAGCCGCCATCACACGTCGCCCGGTCGCGGTCGACCCGGTGAACGCCACGAGGTCGACATCGGGT
>PVMS01039216.1_pt1 | contig 20281 bp, 19 predicted proteins | sample 1853461 | NCBI WGS metagenome assembly PVMS01 (sample SAMN08582032, study PRJNA380276) | Marine sediment metagenome, whole genome shotgun sequencing project. | isolation source: ocean sediment barecode stripped | collected 2017 | reverse complement strand
TTGCAATAATAATAATATAATCTCTTAAAAAAAGCAATTATCTTAAAAACATGAGTCTATTCAGGAATAGAATTTAAACAATATTAATTAATGATTAATTATACAAGTTTATGTCTATGTGTAAGTATTGAATTGGCTCCCTAGCGTTGGATTTGAACTTATTAGGTTAATAATATCATTTGATAACATTTCCTATTAATAGGTGAAACAGTATCGTCATTAAATATCTAATATTAATAAGGGGTATATAATCACCATTATATTCCACTTTTCCCCTAAAATCTTTATCACTCATGCCCAGTGAAAGTGAGTGTTATTATGCATCATCAAGTAAATGGTTTTCTAAAGTACCTTATCATCGAAAAAAATGCCTCCCCTCGAACTATTGTTAAATACAAGTCAGATCTTAACTGCTTGTGCTCCTATCTAGACCACCATTTTGACATTTCCAATCTGGACTCAGTTAAAATTAATCACATCAGAGATTACCTGGAGCATATTAAGAACTTGAAGCAACTAAAGGTAGCTTCCGTGTCTAGCAAGATTGCTGTTATTAAAAGCTTTTTCGGATACCTTAGTGCTTCAAAGATCATAACTGACAATCCAACTATATTCCTTAGGACTCCCAGAATCCCAACACCTATACCAAAATATCTAAATGACATAGAGCTTGAAAAACTGCTTTCCGCTCCGGATAGACTTAAAAGCAAAAGACTTAGAAAATCTATCATAAGAGATAAACTTATCCTTACCATGTTTTCCTATACAGGTATCAGAAAGTCAGAGCTCCTTAATCTTAACTGGGATGACATAAATCTTGGTACCAGTCATCTTGTTATTAGAAATTCAAAGAACAAAACCGATAGAACTATTCCCCTTCATAAAAATATAACTGAACTTCTAGAGACTTACCTATCCTTGAGGCTTCCCTTTACCTGTAATGCCCTATTTGTCGGTGAGAGGGATAGGAGATTGACCTCTAGCAGCCTGGTCAGGCTGTTTATTCGGTATTTTAAAATGTCAGGGCTTTCCTCTAAAGGTTATACTATTCATAGTCTTCGCCATACCTTTGCTACAAGACTTCTTAGAAAAGATGTGAGCCTGGTAAAGATAAAGAATCTATTGGGTCATAAAACCATTAGATCTACTGAAATTTACTTACATACTACTGGAAAGGAATTGGCTGACTCAATAGATCTACTTTAAAAATCAATCTTTATTTTAGCCAGAGCTTTTCTTTTTTCCTTCTCTGTAACATCTACATATCTAAGAGTAGTCTTTATATCTTTATGCCTTAAAAGCTCTTTTAGTGTATATAGATCCACCCCCTCCCTTCTTGCTCTATCGGCAAAATATCTTCTTAATCCGTGGATTGTAAACCTTTTTGGCAGCTGGCCTTCTTCTTTAATTTTCCCAAAGACTTTGAAGATCACACTTGCCTGGATTCTTTTTCCACCTTTTCCAATCATTAGAGGTCCTTCTGTTATATTTAATTTTTCTATATAGTTCATAAGTAGATTCCTTAGCTCTTCATCCATAAGGAAATATACTTCATCTCCGTTTTTAGTTTTTTTAAGATATATCCATTCTTTTGCAAAATTAATATCTTCAACATCAATACTGATAAGCTCGGTTTTCCTAAATGCTGTCTTGGCATATAACTTAAACAGGGTTAGGTACCGGAGAAGGTCATTTTTATTTTTAAAGATACTCCGCAGAGTTGAGAAGAACTTTGCCATATCTTCATCAGTAGGAAAATACTGCTTTTTCTCAACCTTTTTGGGAATTTCAATTTTCTTGGATAAATCTTTCATTATATATCCTTTCTCATATAAAAATTTTAAAAAGCTTTTTATCAGTCCATAGTTTCTGTTTTTTGTTGTAGACGACCAAATATGTTCCTTACTCGCTTTGTACTTTAATATATTTTCCCATGAAATATTGGGGTACAAACTGCCTAAAAAACCATTTAGGATAACTGATGCAAAATCCTTTTTGGTACCTGATGATTTATCTACCAGCTTTTCTACAGTAAACTCATCATATAGATCTTGCTTTTTGATTTGGGTTAAGTCTTTAAGTCTTGTTGAGTTCTTTGCATCTAGTATGTATCTTAATGTATTACTTAGGCTAATTTCGTTTTCGCCCTTTAGCTCATACTCTATTGAATCTAATAAATTTTCTTTGGTGCTGTTCATCTTTATAAATATAGAATAATAATTATAAATTCTACTATTTTTAGAATGGATAATATTACGCTGGATAAAATGAAGGATACTTAAAGAAAAAAATTAAGATAAATGGGGCTAAAATAAAAAATACCTGCTATTTTTGTATTAAATAATAGGTATTTTCTTAAATTTGTTACATTGAAAAAAATATGGAATATTTTTTATTTTTCCTTTTTATATACAATATTATCCAATCTATATAAAACTCTTCTAATTCTATTTACACCTTTAATAGCACCATCATCGGGTAGTTTATCTGGTTTTTCTAGGTAATCAATATAATCAGGTTCTTGCCAGTCTTGGGGATATTCTTCTATGCTATCTAATAATATTTCTGAGATAATTGAATCTTTAGTTTTAGAGCCCTTCTCTTTTAGCCTCCTCTGATATTCCTTATACCACTTAAAATTTCTATCAAAGTCTCTAAGGGGTTGTTTGTAGTCTTTGTCTTTAGTCCTGTGATAACCTTTGAGCTTTATCTTATGTCTTTTAGCATAATCTCTTACTATATTTTCTGGTTCATCTCCTTCTACAATCAGTTCATCTGGCAGTTTCTTTCCACCCTCAAGAATTTCCTTTTTCCCTGGATCTCCAGTAGGTGGCTTTGGGATAGGCCTATCCTCTGGAACTACCAGTTCGCCATTACCATCTATAGGACAGGGTAACATGCCTTGCAATATATACCGCTCCCATCTTTGACTAAGCTTATATTTACTTCTTAGCTTAAGAAATTCATTTTGAAATTCAGGAAAGTTTTCTTTATATTCCTTTTTGGGGTGATAGAGGATATAGCCTTCATATTCTCTGGGATAGAAATATCTATACTTTATATTATTAAGATCTTTTAGGAATTTACTGTTTACAAGAAGTAGTTTGGCAATTTGAATAAAGTATTCGTTTTGTTTTTGAAAGTTTGCATTAAGCAAATCTGATATATTTTCCATAAAACTAAAATATACCATCTGCTTTAGCGTATCTCCTTTTTGAAAGGAAAAATTACCTCTTCCATCTCTTTCTATTTTAAAATTAAAATATTCATGATCTTCTATAAAATCATTTACTGCCTTTTCAGGTTTAATATTTCTAATCAAAGCATCCTTTTGTATATCTTTAAGTTGTTTCTTAAGTTCTGCAAAGGTTTCATATCTACATAGGTCACATCTTTTACATTCGTTAGATACCATAACTTTACTATAGTCATAAAGTTTTATATTCTTAAGAATCCTTGCTCTTCTTTTTTTAATATCATCTTGATCCCTTGGTTTAAAATCTTTTATCTTTTCATAAAGCACTTGGCTTTTCTTCTTAGGGGCAATGGGACAATTATTGTCAATAAAATTAAATATAAGGTACCTGTATTTTAATTTTATCTTTAAAAATTGTTCATATAATGGGTTTTTATTCACATTCATATTTTTGATAGAAGAAATTAATAAAATCTAAACATAAAAATACTATACAATAATTGGGGTTAAAAGAATATTTTCAAAGATAATAGTATAGACTGCTTAGTTACTTGTTATATAGTTCTTATTCTGTGTAAAGAGTGAATTATATAGCATTAAAAATATATTATTGGATGAAATGTGTATTATTTCGAAAATTTAGTGAGTATATAAGTTTCGTTTTATGTCCACTTATGTATATATATGAGAATCAATATGAAACTAAACACTCAGATAATCTCTGTATTCTTTTTTGGGAGCCTTTCCCAAATCCATCCAGTATGCCATCTCCTCAAGATAAGATGAAACATCATCCATTACCATCGGGTAATGATTGGGTCAAATTCTCCCTGTGCAAAATATTTTATTAAAAATATTGTATTTAATATATTGATTTAGAGTCAGGTGATTTTTTTTATAAGGATTCTTTGCCCACTTTTTAGAGCCCAGTTTCCTTAATACCTCTTAAATTGATAGGATAAAAGAAGAAGGTTTTCTAAATTTAGGACATACTAACACTATATAATTTTCAATAATTTCAATAAATTAGAATAAAAATAATTATTTTAGTTCAATATAAAAAGAAAACTTATTATTACTGGTCCTTAAATATTCCCGAAAATATGCAATAATTAAATCTTCATCGTTAAATAAATAAGACTGCAAGTAAAATAATCCCTCTTCACTTTCAAGTTTTAAGATTTCTGAAATATGCTTAAATTCTTTAGGGTCAACATATTCCAAATATCTTTCAATTCTTTTAATCTTATTACCAAATTTTTCTTCGAGTATCCTTACAAGTGAAGACTGCTCAATATCTTTATCTTCAATTCCTTTACAGAATTTTACAGGTATATAAACAAATGAATAAAAGATTGGATCATTGTTTAATACACGATAACGTTCGATTATTAATATTTTTTTATTTGAAGAAAGATTCATTTTATTTTGTATATCTTTAGAAGAAGTCTGAATTTTATTGGAGATCAATATAGTTTCCAAGTTTTCTTCTTTTAATTGGTCTGAATAAAAACTGATCTCCTGGGATATATACGATATCTTCTTTTTGGAAGATATAAAAGTACCATAGCCTTTCTTTCTTTCAATAAACCCATTGAGATCTAGTTCTCTTAAAGCATTTCTTAATGTAAGTCTATTTACATCAAATATTTTAGTCAAAAGATTTTCGTTTAATAATTGGTGACCGTCTTTAATTTGCTTGTCTTCTATAGCTTTTAGAATCTGGTTTTTTATCTGTATATAGTATGGAATATTGCTTCTTTTATTTACTGGTTTAAAAAGTTTTTCCTCTATTCTTTGCATATCTTTTCTTTTTTTACATTACAATTCTTATTATATATACCATATTCTTTAATTGTTTCAACCATTATACGATAATTTTCAGATTTGACACCTCTGGGTATCGAATTACTTGAGGAACAAATATATCCTCCCCCAGGTGCTGCTAAATCAATACATTTTTTAACTTCCCTGGCAACTTCTTCCGCACTTCCATTTACAAGACTGCCAGCACAATTTACATTTCCCATGATACAAATCTTTTTACCCCATTTGCCTTTAACATAGCCGAGATCCATACCTGCAAGAGGGTCGATCGGATGAAGACAATCTATACCAGTATCTATTATTAAATCCATTACTGGATAAATATTGCCGTCTGTATGTTTCATAATATACAGACCTGCTTTCCTCCAGTTTTTATACAATCTTTTCATTGCTGGATATATCACCTCCTTAAAGTGGTAGGGTGACATTAACATCCCATTTATTCCTGATATATCATCTCCTGACAATCCTATATCACAGCCCATACTGGCTGCAATCTTTCCAAGCTCGGAGTAGTAATCAACAGCTTTGTCTATTATACCTTTAATAAGCTTTATATTGTCAACCAGATCTATTAAAGTCTCTTGAAAACCATGAAGATCCCTTGATTCTGCCCAACCATCTCTTAAGAATAATACAATTGCTTTTTTGCCCTTGAATCTCTTGACAGCTTTTTTTAATTCCTTCAGTCTAAAACTAGATTTAGGGTCAGGAAACTCAAATCTATCAAGATCCTTTTGAGTTTTTATTACCCTGTTTTGGAGCTCATAATAATCCTGGGTTTTTCCCTTTAAAAGTATTTGACCTTTTTCATCTTTATAAAGATTATCTCCAATTTTTTCTCTTTTAAAACTGGCTCTCACTGTAATAGCATCAAGATCCATTTTATCAACAAAATCAAAAAGATCACTTCCTGGAACAATATCATTTATAACCATTGAATCTATAAGTAATTCAAAATGTGGAACTCTGTCGGGTATTCTTCTTTCAAAAGCTGCAATCACTCGTTCTTTACTATTCATAAAAATTTATTCTCTTTCATTTTAAGTAATGGATTTTTATTAGATCTTTTAGCATTCTTACCAACTTTAAAAGCCATAGCAGTATATTTTGTTCTAACTTCTTCATCAGGTTTTAAAATAAGTGTACTCCTATTGTTAATAGCATCTATTAAATTATCGGGTATTGATGATTGAAGCTCCATAGCTACTGTATAACATCTTCCATAAAAAGGTGAATCCAGCCATCCGCAATAACTGAACCAAATAAATAAATATCTGTAAATATTACAATCCCAACTAAGGCCAAATCCTACTTTTTTATGTGTATTTATTATAGAATACCAACCCTCATTGAAACCTTCTAACCATACTCTGAAATCAGTTTTTGCATCCGGAGGCATTACCCTGCTTAAATCTATCTTTCCCCCGCTCTTACTGTTGACAAAAGGCCACTTAAATTCCCTATCTTCGGACATGATATCAGTAGAGGAAATGTTCATATTATGTGTTCTACCATATATTCCACTAGGAAGGTCTATAATACAATTTTCATCTAAGAAAGGTTTTCCAAAAGATGGATGCTGCCCCCACATGAATTCAAATTCTTCGTGTCCTTCATTTATAATACATTCTTCAAATTCAACACATGATTCCCCAGATTTTATTATAATAACTTTTTCAACAAAGAAAGGCGCTCTTTTCATCCTGACAAATAATTTTAATTTAAGAGTATAAACTTCATCTATAAGCACTTCATAATCCCACGGAAGGCTATATAGTTCACCATGAATTCCCATATTTGTATTTTTATAATTATGGGCAGATCCAAAACTGGGCAATATCTCCTGCCACCCACCCTCATAAGTATCTAAAAAAGATCCAGATTGATACTCTCTGGTAACTGGATTTCTATTAGTCCCATCAATCTCAATATGACTTTTCCATAAAAAATCAATATCTTCTGGTTTATAAAGAAACTCTAGAATGTCTGAACCTTTCTCAAGTAGTATAAGCAGTCTTAGCTTTTCATTTTCTATTAGAAGAGACTTATAACCTTTATATACTATCTCTTTAAACCTGCATCCATAATTACGGTTATGTTGATAAAAATTTTTATATTTTTTATTCATCTAAGCCACAATTAATTATTTCAGCTTTAACCAAGCAAACTGGTTTTTTGTAACCATTTTTTCCTTAGAATTGGAATCAATCTTACCTTTAATGTATCAAGAAAAACTGCACCAAGCAGTAGCAGTCCTTTTGATGTTTCAACCCAGAATGCTGATACCCTGGTCAGGGTAAGCGCACTGTCAATCGCACTTATAAGCAGGACTCCGCCCAATGCACCAATAAGATTTCCTCTACCACCCTTTAAACTTATTCCTCCTATTACAGCTGCAGCAAATACTTCAAAAACCATACCTTCCCCTAAAGTGGTGGGAGTTGAATTTAAACGTGCTGATAAAACCAAGCCACCCAGAGCTGCTAAAAGTCCACTGATAACAAATGCTTTTATGACAACTTTATTTATATTTATACCTGCAATAAAAGCAGCATCAGCATTACCGCCTACTGCATAAAGCTGTCTGCCAAATACCCTACGGGACAAGATAACATAAAAGAATATAAAACAGGCAAACATTAGTATAACCGGGACAGATACAAGTCCTCCCATTGTATTGGCTGCAAAGAACCTGAACTGTTCAGGATAATCAAACTTTGTAATTCCTTTTGAGATTACTAATGATAATCCTCTTAAAAGAATGAGCATTCCCAAAGTTACTATAAAAGGATCAATATTCAGTTTGATTATCATCATTGAATTTAAAAATCCAATAAAAGCTCCTAAGGTCAAAACTATAATAATACTAAGATATGGATTTAGTCCAAAATCTAAAACAAGAATTGCCCCTACCATTGCTGTTAATCCAAGAGTAGACTCAATTGATAAGTCGAATTTACCATGAATCAAACAAAGAGACTCCCCAACGACTAAGATCCCAAGCACAGAAGAATGCAGTAAAATATTTAATATATTTATCCTGCTAAGAAATCTGGGTTCTATAAGCGCAATGCCAAGAAAGAATATAATCAAGACTATCCATATTAACTGATCTGATAAAAACTTTAATGCTGTTTCTTTCCGGTCAATATTTAAGTCAAGAAGTTCTTTTCGCTTTTCTAAATCTTTCATATTGTATTGTTACTCCTCTATTATTCCTTCACTTGCTATTTGAATATCATGACGTTCCACACTACCTTCTGAAAATTTCTTAACTATTTTTCCATTATGCATTACAAGTATCCTGTCAGATAAATCAATCAACTCGTTTAAATCCGAAGAAAGTAAAAGTATGGAAATTTCCTTTGATGTTAGCTGTTGTATAATTCTATAAATTTCTTGTTTCGCTTCCACATCTATACCTGCTGTTGGATCAATCATGATTAAAAGTCGTGGTTCAGAACATAACAATCTTGAGACAATAATCTTTTGTTGGTTGCCACCACTTAAATATCTGACTTCCTGGTTAAGTGAAGGTGTATTTATATTCAGTAAACCAATATATTTTTTAGCATTTTCCCTAAATTCTCTTTGCTTTATAAAACCAATTCTATTAACCAATTTTTTTAAAATCGATAAATTGATATTTTCTTCAACAGACTGGTCAAGAATAAGCCCTAAAGAGCGTCTTTCTTCAGGAAGAAGTGCTATTCCAAATGATAATGCTTTTTCTGGAGAGTTTGTTTTTATTTTTTTACCATCAACTGTTATCTTGCCACTATCAAAAGGAATGATGCCAAAAAGTGTCTTTGCTAAACTATGGCTCCCGCAGCCAAGTAAACCTGTTAATCCAATAATTTCACCTTTTTTAATCGAAAAACTAATATCATTAAAATTCCCATTGCTGCTAAGTTTTGAAATTTCTATAAATTTTGATTTAAGTTTTTTTTCAGTTTTGGTAACCTTCTTTACCGTTTTTCCAATCATTAATTTCACTAGTTGAGAGGGTGTAATATTTTTTACTGAATCAGTTTTAATTAGTTTTCCGTCTCTAAGGACTGAAAAGCTATCACAAACATCAAATATCTCATTTAAATAGTGAGATATATATATGAAAGTAATTCCTTTTTTTGAGAAATCTTTTATAAATCCAAAGAGTAATTCTATTTCATTCTCAGTAAGGGAAGCAGTAGGTTCATCAAGAATAATTATTTTTGCTTTTGAAAAAATTGCTTTGGCAATTGCGAGCAGTTGTCTTTCAACTACTGTTAAATCCTTACATAATGTTTGTGTCGGGATTTCTATTTTTAGTTTGGCTAGTGCTTCTCTAGTCTTTTTCTGTGCTGTTCTGAAATTTAAAAAACCTGTCTTTGTTTTGGGCCAAGAACCTAGTATAAAATTTTCTGTAACAGTCATATATGGTTGATATTGTTGTTCTTGTGGAACCAACTGTATTCCGAGTTCTCTGGATAATGATGGTGACAGCTTATCAAACTCTTTATCTTTAAAATATATCTTTCCATTATCAGGTTCATAAATCCCAGAAATTATCTTTATTAAGGTTGATTTACCAGCTCCATTTTTACCGATTAGCCCGTGTATCTCTCCTTTTTTTATTCCAACACTTACTTTATTCAATGCAATAACTCCTGTAAAAGACTTCTCTATCTCGTTTACCTTTAATATGTATTTATTGGAATCATGCATAATTGTTTTTAACCTCATGTTTATGAATTACTTCGGGAAGTTAAAGTTTCCCGAAGTAATCCGTCAATGACTATTATTTACCGTAATTTCCCCAGAGATCTTCATCATCTACATTATCTATGGTTACTGGCCATGTAGCTAGATTCATGGTTAACCCAAATTCCGTATCTTCTATTAGAGCGGGAGACCATTTTGCACCTTCTTGTTCAAATACCCCAGTGGTTAATTCTTCACCATCCAGATATTTTTTAATGAACATTGCTAGCACTCCAAAATCAAGTAATGGCTGGTTTACAGAACCATCTTGATATCCTTTTCTAATGTTTTTCAGAGCATTTGGATCAGCATCTATGCCAAATATAATTATATGGCCTTCTTCACCAACTTCTTTGAGTAATCCTATTTCATCAATGGCAGGAATAACACCAGCTCCCGTAAAATCGCTATGCCAATAGATTGCATCAATATCTGGTCTTGCAGCAAATGAATTTTGTACAACATCTGCTCCGGTTTCTGGCATCCAATCTGTAGGTTCTGTTATTATTTCAATATTAGGGTATTCAGCCATTTTATCATTGAATCCACCACCACGAAGCTGTGCAACGTTTGTTCCCAGGTCACCGGTAATTTCAAGAACTACGCCCTTTGCTTCACCGTATTTTTCAGTTAAAAGCCTTACATGCTCTTCAGCAGCTTGTTCTCCAGCCATATAGTTATTTGACATGACAGTCATAACAGTTTTATCACTAAATGGTTGTCTGTCTATGCCAAATACAGGAATTCCTGCCTCAGAAGCTCTGTCAACACCTGCAACAATTGTTTGGCTATCAACAGGTACTACTACAATAGCGTTAACTCCCTGTGCAATTAGGTCAGTTACTTGTCTATCTTGTTCTTCAACACTACTATCTGCATTTAGATCAATTACTTCTATTCCCTCGTTTACTGCATATCTTTTAAAGCTCTCCATAAACATAATCTGGCCTTCTGCGGTGTTCGGTATAAGATAACCTACTGTATAGGTCTCTTCTTCTACTGCTTCCTCTTCAACAGCTTCTTCAGCAGGAGGTGCCTCTTCTTCCGCTTCTTCTACAACTTCTGCAGGTTCCTCAACTACTTCTTCCTTACAACCTGAAACGAGTAAGCTAATAGAGGATAAAAACATCACTACTATCAACCAAATAATTATCTTTTTCATCATTTTTCCTTTCAAAATAATTTGATATAATCCTTCCGAGATTTGTTTTAATTGACTTTCTCTGCACCGCGCGTGGAAATTCTTTTAACAAATCTCACTCTTTTAATAAGCGTATTTTTCCCCTTTACATCACCCCTTTTCATATTTAGATTTAAAATTTAAATTATTATTTTCACCTCCCCCTCTCTAAAACTATTCTTAAAAATAATTCTATTTAAATATCATCTTTCTCACAAGGTCAGTAGATTTGGTAGCGTCATGTAAACCTATCACTTCTTCTATATCACTATCACTAACACTTGATACTGCTTCTATGAGTTTTTTTAGCCACTGAAGACTGGAATTTACAGCTGAATACCCATCTTCCCTATATGGAAAAATATCAAAAGAATACCAGCCTTTATAACCGATCTTCTTTAACCAGTAGAGTGCTTCAAGTTCTTCCTGAATATGATAAGAACCAAACATCATATCATCATCCCAGGATTTGTAATTATCATTAAGGTGAAGATGTAGAAGGTCAATATTTAAGAATTCACAAAGCGCTATAGTCTCTGCGGGATTCTCATCAGCCAACTGGGCATGGCCTATATCCATTACTACACCAAGATTGTCTCTGTTTACTTTCTTAATAAGTCCAGCAGTTTTCCCAATAGTAGATACATGGCAGTGAACTCTTGGTTCCTTATGTTTATATTCAATTGCTAAATTAATATTTTTCTTGTAATCGGCACATTCCTTTAAACCTTCTTCTAGATAATTCCATGCTTTTAGATAATTTGTCTGAAAACAGTAATCATAACCATCCTGACCAAACCATAAATCAACCAGATCACATCCAATTTCTTCTGATATATCCATAAATGTTTTCACATGCTGCAAAGCTTCCTTCCTTATTTTTGAATCTATAGAAGTAAATCCACCTTTTCCCCATTTGGCTTTTCCAAATGTGTCTACTATTAAACATGTAGGTTTCAGATTATATTGAGTTAGCAGTGATTTAACATTTTCAGCATTATTTTCATCAATATTCCAATTTGCAACTAATTCGACACCGGTTATATCCTTTATCTTTTTTACCTCATTTAGCATCTCCTCAATGGTCCGATTTTTGTCTTTATATCCTTCTCCGACATATCGGTCTGTCTGATTTCCGAATGGGACAATAGTTGTTGAAAATTTTATTTTATTTGACATTTTTTCACTCCCATATGTTATATATGTATACACATATATAACATAAATTAAAATGTATTACAATAAAAATTTTTTTACAAATAAAATAATATCAATTTTAAAAGTTTGTATATTTGGAGAGATTTTTTTATCAAGTTTTTATTAAGGAGGGAATTTGAATAAACTACAAAAAATATTTACTAAAGAAATTGAAGAAGTTGTATGTGTATGCCACAGATTACACAAATTACAATATGTTTCATCACATGGTGGTAATCTCTGATTTAATATTGATAATAACCATATTCTGATAACACCTCCAAGGTCCCCAAGGGAGATATTGAATTTGATGATATTTTAATAATCAATTTAGATGGTGAAGTACTATTTGCAGGAAATGATAGAAAACCTACTGGTGAAGCTTTCATGTATCTGAGGTTTTTTAAAAAGTGGCCCAATCTAAGAGGATTAATACATGCTCACCCACCTATACTTACAGGTTTTGCACTTTCGGATGATAAGACCCTTGAACGTCTAAACTCATAGGATAATTTAAAATCTAAGCACCATTACGTGCTCACTTATCTGACGAACTGCTTAAACCCATTCATAGCAGTTTCCACATCAATATTAGCAAGAGTAACATAGATCTGAGTAGTAGAGACACTCGAATGACCAAGTATTAATCTGAGGGTTTCCAAGTCCTTGGTTTGCCGGTAAAACTCCGTAGCAAATGTATGGCGCATAGTGTGGGGAGATACATTTTTATCTATTGCAGCTTTATGTGCATATCGTTTTACAAATAAATGGATATATCTTGGACCCACTTTACTACCTTTTAGTGTGGTAAAAAAATATTGTCCTTTTGGTTTTATCTTTTTCCATCTCTTTAGTATCTCGGTAGTAAATCCATTAGGTATAATTAAATCCCTGTCTACTCCCCCCTTGCCATTTACCACTCTGAGTTTTCCTTCAGTTAGATTTATATTTCCTGGTTTTAGATTAGATACTTCTGAAACCCGGAGTCCCATGTTCAACATCATGGTTATTATTGCCCAATTTCGGAGTCCGGTGGGATATCTTGGATTTGGAATCGAAAGGAGTTTTGAGGCTTCATCTACATTTAATACTGCAGGTAATTTTTTTCTTCTATAATACATATTTATGTGATATAGATCCTAGTCTTTATCAAGTAGGAACCATATCACACTGTTTTCTATATATCTACTTAAATATAGTCGGTTATTAAAAGAGTATATTTTTACCTATATTAAAAAACCATGGATTAATTTGAATCACCTGTATTCAATGTCTTCATCAGTTACAACCCGCCCTTTTTTTATTTCCTTATTTGCCTTAATTTTTAAGCAAGCTTTTTTAAATGCTAATCTAGAAAACATTTCCTTGTCAATACTTTCAACCGAAGGGGATGGAATCGAGTCTAAAAAGCCAAGTAGTGACCCTCGTATTATTTTAGCAAACCATCCTAATCCAGGTGTTTTAACTTCCTTACCTTCTGTAGCATGTTTGAAGTAACTAGATCCTATCTGGTCTGCCATCAATGCAGCTGAAGAAACTTCTTTTCCTCCATGTACAAATCCAGATCTATGAGAATAGTATGCTGTTTTAAGAAGTTTAATAAAAAGCTTATTATTATTCTCATCATCTCCTCTAAACTCTTCAGAAAGAAATGTAGTAATAAAACAGCAAAATCGTTCACATTTTTTTCGTTCAGAGTTTAAATCTACAAATGGTATTATTTTATCTTGGCTCGACATGCATTCTCCAGATACTACAAGTAAAAAAAATGCAAAAGTTGGATCAGACGGTATAAACTCTAATGCAAATGAATATGCATGACAAGCTCTAATAAATTGTTTCGCTAAATCTTCGTCTAATGAAAGAGCTCGTTGAAGGTAATTTTCTAAATGAATAGGATCAAAGACCCCAATAAATTGAGAATATTGTCTGCTGCCTCGATTCTCTATAACAGGAATATCTATTTCATTTATCCTCAGGCCGTTTTTCTTTATACGAGTGTCGAGGACTACAGAAAGAAGTCTACATACAATATTTGCTTCCTCTTCTGGATGACTGCCACCTCCCTTGGGGTCTTCGTAAGTATTAATAAAAGAAAATATTGCTTCTACTTCTGTTGCAGAAGATGATGGTACAGGCTGAATTTGATAACGACCGAATTTGAACTCTGGTATACCTGGCGGAAAATGCTTAGAAAGTATCTGTTTTACTGCAACGGGCATGCTTTTAGACATTTATAGTTCCTCCTTATATTGAGAGACTTCAATTAACTATTTACTTTTCTATTTTATTATTTTAATTCATAAGGCATATAGACTATTTAGTCACTGTAAAATATGTCTCTGTCTGACCTACACCATCAGCAGTCAGTACTACCCTCCAATCTCCAGGGGTAGTTCTTGTACCCACTTTCCAAGACCAGGTGCAGTTACCATTACCATCTGAGTTCTTGGGATCCAGTCCCTGAGCCTTGCTTGGACCGGATTTGTAATGAACAGTTATAGTGCATCTCACATTGGGAGCAGTATTAATAGTAATAGACGCCTGAGAACCTCTGCTGATTGGTGAGGTCAGTGATACTATATTTATGCCATAGGTTACTTGTTGCTCTTCTTGTGGTGGTTCTTCTTCCTGAGGGGCCTCTTCCTCTTGTGTAGTTTCTTCTTGTGTGACTTCTTCTACTGCCGCAACCTCCTCTTCAGGTTCAGCCCAAAAGCCATTACCTTCTTCCACAGCTTTCTCTTGAAGCTTTACAAAATGTTCTGTATATTTAACATCCGGAGGATATGTAGCTACCTGGGCATAACCATTTTCAACCAGATAGGCATTTATAAAAAGATCTCCTACATATACATAGGCTAGTATTCTTCCAAAATTATCAGTTTCTGACACATCCTTTTCCAAAGTAACCGTCTTTCCAAGTACAAGATCGCTATTTATCTCTGTGGCTGTATCTCCATACTCATCACCAGCTTCCGGAGTGTTTATCCCAATATATCTAACTATATCCCCTGTATCTAACTCTATAGTATCTCCATCTATTACTCTGGTGCATTTGGCTTGCCAGATTTCATTGCTTTCTTCTTCTGAACTTTCTTCTATCTTTTCCTCTGCTTCAGCTACTAGCCCTTTTGGCTCTATAGTAATAACAGTATAATCAGTTGAAGTAGCTATTCCATCAGACACCTCTAGATATGCTGTAAAGGTCCCAGAGTTTTCAAAGCTCAAGGCAACTTCTTTACCGGGATATTTTTTACCATCTATAGTCCAGGTGTACTGAAGATCATCACCATCAGGATCTGTACAATTTCCAGCTGATACGGTGATCTCTTCACCTTTGTAGCAAATTATATCTTCTCCGGCATCTGCTACGGGGGCCTGGTTTTTAGGTTCTTGGGTAACTTGACTAGTACTACAAGATAGGAGGGAAAGAGTAAAAATGATTACTATTATAATTAGTAGTATCTTTTTCATTTATCCTCCAATTATCATTATATTAATATTAATATTATTCTAACTAACTTTAGTATATATTGAATTAGATATAATTATAATATTTATAATTTAAATAGCATATATAAATTGCTATTTGAGGGGCTTTATATGGTTTATTGGTGAATTCTATGTTTCTGAGAATTTCTCTCGTTAGGCTACAGCATACAGGCTGTTTACTTGAATTATTTTTAATCTTCCAGGTTAGATTTTAATGCATTTATTCTCTCAAGTATTTTTTAGCTTCAATATTATATTATTGACTTTCCCCTAATATGGTTATATATACTACAGCTATCTCTTCAAAATTTAGGTCAATTGAATCCTCCGGAAGTGACTTTTCTAAATTCCTGGTTAGCTCAAGAAGACTGATTCTGATTTTAAATTGATTCCAAAGTATCTCCTGAGCTGTAACCAGTATATCGCCTATCTCTGTTGGTCCTTCTACTGCTTTTTTATCTATGCTATCAACAAGAGTTTTAAATTCTTTTACTACCGGATCATCCTCTTCTACATGCCCACTTTCATTTATAACTGCCAATTGATATTCCACTGAATATTCTTTAACCTCTTCGGGGCTGCTATTCCCACAGGCAAGGGCAAAACTAAAAAATATTATAACCACAGCTACCAAGATTACTGTATAAAGATTCCTTTTGTTTTTCATATTTTTCTCCTTCTATAATATTGATGATTTTTTTAGCTAATATTATACCTAAATTAATAATTAATGCTAATTATAGTATGTAGAACTATAGTTAGCTAAATCCTATACTTTATTATTATGAATGAAGATATATTAATAAAGCTTGGAAATAAAGTTCGAGAAGAAAGATTAAAAAAAGGTTATTCCCAGGAGACCTTTGCTGAGATAGTGGGTACTCACCGAACCTATGTTGGTATGATTGAGAGAGCTGAGAAAAATATAACACTCAAAAACATAGAAAAGATTGCAAAAGCATTAAATACTTCAGTTAGTAAACTCCTTGAATTTTAAAGATAATAATACCATTTCCAATCTGCTCAGGATAGCTCTCATATCAATATTATAAAAGTCATTTTATATCCTAAATTGCTTAATAAAGTGTTTTTTTTTACAGTAATAGAATTATAGCTTTTTTTAAAGAAGTTATTTGTTTAGATGGTGTGAAATTTTTATACAAAATACCGGGTTTTGGTTTTTCCAATACTTTGCTCCAGTCTAGGCCCTTTCGATCTATTGTGTATTCCGGATTAGGAAATAACTGAGTTATTAGTAGATCAGCCTGGAATTGATCCTTGACTTCCATTCCTACATAACCGAGAAAACCATGCCTGGGATCGAATATTAAAATACCTGCCTGGATCTTGTCTTTCAGTTTATCTTTTTTTACCTGGGTAGACTCTCTCTCTGCAGCTTAAACTCTTTGTCAAATATAAAAACCGTATAGGGAGTTCCTCTAAAATTTATAGTCCATTTAACCATATTATTCCACCATTATTACTTTTTATATTATCCCCCAAACTGCTTAAACCCATTCATAGCAGCTTCTACATCTGTATTTGCAAGAGTAATATAGATCTGAGTAGTGGAGACACTTGAATGACCAAGTATTAACCGGAGGGTTTCAAGATCCTTTGTTTGCCGGTAAAACTCTGTAGCAAATGTATGGCGAAGGGTGTGGGGGGATACATTTTTATCAATTACAGCCTTATGTGCATATCGCTTTACAAATAGATGCATATATCTTGAACTAACTTTGCCACCTTTTAGTGTGGTAAAAAAATACTCAGCTTTAGGTTTTATCTTTTTCCACCTCTTTAGTATCTCGGTAGTAAATCCATTAGGTATAATTATATCCCTATCTACTCCCCCCCTTGCCATTTACTACTCTTAACTTTCCTTCAGTTAGATTTATATTTCCTGGTTTTAGATTAGATACTTCTGAAACCCGGAGTCCCAGATTTAACATTACTGATATTATAGCTAGATTACGTAGTCCTGTAGGATATCTGGGATTTGGAATTGAAAGGAGTTTAGAAGCTTCATCTGCATTCAGTACTGAAGGTAGTTTTTTTCTTCTATAAAACATATTGATTTGATATATTGCTTAATTCATCTTTAACAGATCCTAGATGATCTCTTACTTGTGTAGCAGTTGAAGTAGTCTCAACAAACCGTATACTGTCTAGCGGATGACACCTACTACCTAATGTTTTAATTCTCTTGTAAAGATTGGGATCGTCTTGACCTGGCTTATATAAATCATAATTGATTGAAAAAAGCATACCCTCTCACCTCCTTTAATATCCCAGCATATTAATCTGTAGTTATCTATATGTTGATTATATTTTATCATAATGTTCAACTAGATGTCAACAAAATGTAGCTTATTATTTAACATTTTGTATAATTATTATATAATGCAGACATGAGCCAGACTGATAAAATCAATTATTATAAAAAAATTGGAAGAAGAATAAAACACGCTAGAGAAGTTGCTGACCTTACTCAGTCAGAACTTGGAAAGAAACTGTCAACTCCTATTACAGCTACTGCGATCTCTTTATATGAGAAAGGCAAGAGAGAAGTCAGTATAAAAGTATTAACTGAAATATCTAAAATACTTAGTGTATCCCATCAGTTCTTAATGCTAAATGAAGAAGAAAAAAATATTCCATCAACAGAGATAGCCTTGCTAGCTGATAAAGATATAAGTAGTCAAGGTAAGAAGCAGATCTTAGACTATATTGAATACGTTAAAAGTAAGTCCCCTAAAGTGAAAAATGGGAAATAATTATAATAATAAACCCTAAATATAACTAGCTTTACTGATATTATTTTTAATAATCTATCAATTGTTTTATCTTAGTACTGTCTCAACTTTTATCAACTTTCATTTGAACAAGTATCCCCAACTGCTAGTACCACTACGATGATAAACTATTTTAACTTTAGTGCTTTATAACCAAAGTCTTTAAAAAGAACCCTTAAAAGACTACTATATTTTTTACCATTTTCTCCTCACAACTTAGAACTTGAAAGATTTATAAAAGTTCCTAATACACCTATAATATGTACTATATCGCACCAAAAACAGTCACTACTATAAAATCGGAACTATATCACAAAAAATATCTTCCAAGTTTTATTTGTCCTAATTCTATTCTTGTCAGATTTTTATACTTCTGGAAATCCCAGCTTTTTTCTATATTTATTAAGTATCTCCAGATCTTTTTTTGATCTTCTTTGTTTTACCAAATTCATACCAATAGTTATCTTTTTCAGGCATATTGAAAAATGTGCTTTCTTTTACTATACAATCCAGAATTTTCTCGATATCTGTCCTAGGATCAGGCCCTTCAGGGTGCCGTACTTCACTATTATATGAAACGGGAATCATCATGTGTGCTACATTAAAAGATAGATTCTCAAAAAGTAGATTCATATGACTTATTAATTTATCCAATTCTTTTATATTGACAGGGACAATATTGGTAGTGTTTTTAAAAGGTTTTTCTAATGTATGGACTATACGTCTAGTTCTTAAAACGCGTATGCGTTTTAATATGTCTTTCATTAATTTTTTAAACATAGTACTTTTGATTCTTTTATCAAAAGCTATCCTGTATTCAGGTTTAATGAAGTCTCTAGATATACTTTTTTCGAATTTATGTATTGTAAAACAATCTTTACTCTCGTCATTAACTAACCGTGAAACTATTACAATAGAATATTCAAAAAAATTATTTGCTACCATTGATAAAAATATGCGATCATCCAGACTACAAAATAAATTTAAAGGAAATTCAATTATTTTTTTTATGATAAACATATTTGTATTTAGCTTAACTAGTTCGCTATAAAAAAAGTTAATTCCATCGTCATAATCCTTCAAATACTCTGGAGAGATAACATCTTTTTTATTTAAAACTGAAAGATTCTTATTTGTCATAAACCACTTCTCTTATTATAATCTTTACATTTCTATTTAATCATAAATACAGTAAATTTGAATTACTTTTATATACTAAAATATAAGCTTATTATTAACAATAAAGTATCATACTAATAGTCAAAGAAGTGATTTTAATAAGTAGACCAATGAAAGAATATTAAAAAACTTTTTTATTGTTTGTTCTAGTTATTCTGATCAAGAAGGTCCCTGATAAATAAATCAAATTCTTTTTTAAACTTATCAATTACTCTTGTATCTGGAAATAAAGTTGATGCATTAATGTCTATTTTATTTAGCTTTGAAAGAAAATCTTGTTTTAGGTTTTTGGGAATTATGTATTTATCGAATATACTACGCTTTTCCTCTGGTGGATTACCAATTCTACTAAATACAATGTTGTCTGCTGTAATATCATGTGATTCAATAATTTCACTTGATAATGAGAAGCTACTTGATTGACTATTCATTCTTTCTGTTGGAGTAGGACATGTGATTATTGTCATAGTTTTTTCATATTTCATATGTCTAACAGACTTATCTATTTGAATAAAATTATTTATCTGGGGTGTGTTTTTATCCTCTTTAGACCTGATGCTTTGAATATCATGCAAATCACTTGCAGTCATTATTATAAATGCACCATTTATTTTTGGATGGCTGTTAACAGCATAGAAGACGGCAGCATACGGGGACTTTGACCAGTCA
>PVMS01137162.1_pt1 | contig 20287 bp, 18 predicted proteins | sample 1853461 | NCBI WGS metagenome assembly PVMS01 (sample SAMN08582032, study PRJNA380276) | Marine sediment metagenome, whole genome shotgun sequencing project. | isolation source: ocean sediment barecode stripped | collected 2017 | reverse complement strand
CGTCGGCTGCACCACCACCCTGGCTGATCGCCTGCCAGTCGATGCAGACGACCGATCCGTCGTCGTCGAAGAACAGGTTGTCGGCCCGGTAGTCGAAGTGGACGAGCGTGTGGGGCATCGCCGCCAACCCGTCGAGCAGCGGGCGATGGCGCTGTGGACCGCCGTGATCGAACGGGCGCAGACCGCCGTGCTCGACCACGACGCCGGGAGTTTCGTGCTGTGAACATCTCACCGACTCGAAGGACAACACGATGAGCGGACGACTGGATGGCAAGACCGCCGTGATCACCGGTGCCGCGAGCGGGATCGGCGCCGGGACCGCCCGGCGGTTTGTCGACGAGGGGGCGCGGGTCGTCATCGCCGACCTGCAGGAGGCGGATGGACAGGCCCTGGCCGACGAGCTCGGCGAGGGCGCGGTGTTCATCCGCACCGACGTCACGAGCGAGGCCGACATCGCGGCCGCCGTCGATCTCGCGGTGTCCGAGTTCGGTCGTCTCGACGTGATGTTCAACAACGCCGGGATCGTGGGAGCGGTCGGGCCGATCGCCGAGACACCGGTCGAGGCGTGGGACAACACCGTCTCGATCCTGTTGCGCGGCGTGTTCCTCGGCATCAAGCACGCGGCGCGCGTGATGGCGCCGCAGGGGTCGGGCGTGATCATCTCGACGTCGAGCACCGCCGGCATCCTCGGCGGGCTCGGACCGCACGCCTACACCGCCGCCAAGCACGGTGTGATCGGGTTGACGAAGTCGGTTGCCAACGAGCTCGCACCGCTCGGCATCCGAGTCAATGCGATCTCCCCCGGCAACACCGTGACGGCGATGACCGCGGCGGTCAGCACCGGTGACCACGAGGACATCGAGGCGACGACCGGTCGGATCGCGAAGATGTCGCCGCTCGGGTATGCGGGTTTTCCGGAGGACATCGCAGCGGCGGCGGTCTTTCTCGCCAGCGACGAAGCGAGGTATGTGTCGGGTCACACACTCGTCGTCGACGCGGGCCAGACCACGTCGGGGATGGTGCCGAACCGTTTTCACGGCGGGGCGACCCGGCAGTTCCACGAAGCGGGCCGCACCACCTGACACCTGGTCTTCGCGTCAGAGCACGCGGATCGCGTCGGCGCCGTCCCAGCCGAGCGATGCGTCCCGGACCATGCCGTAGAAGCCGGCGATCCACTCGACCCGCTCGTAGATCTCGACGTGGTGCCCCAGCGTCGCTCGGGCGTCGTGGAACGCGAACGGCATGCCGCCCGCGGTTTCGGCGTACAACAATTCCTCGTCGCCTCGTGAGCTGAGGGCGGCCGCCGCCGCTGCAAAGTCGTCGACGAAGAAGGCGACGTGGTGCAGACCCGCCCGCCCGACGATCGGGTGGGTGCCTCGGTCGTGCTGGCAGATCAGCTCGACCATCACCGACCCCCACCACGCGTACGCCGACGAGTGGTCGAACACACCCGGCTCGCCGCGAACCCTGACGTTGCGCACCCCGATGTGGTCGACGATGAAGAACGGACCGATGCCGTCGTCGACCCATCGTCGTGCCGCGCGCCTCACGTCGGTCACCGCGTAGGCGAGCTGTACCGGTTCGCCGAACATCACGCCGAACCTACGTCGTCTCAGCGGTGGGGTGGCGGTGCGTCGCGCTCGGGGTAGCTGCCGGGTGGGAGTGCCGACATCGGACCTTGGACGGTCAGGCCACCGTCGACGTAGAGCACCTCACCGGTGATGAACCGGGCGGCCGGTGAGACGAGGAAAACCGCCGCGTTGGCGATGTCGGACACGTGCCCGACGTGGGGAAGGGGCTGCTCGACGTAGCCGCTGCCCACCCCGTCCTCGTACGTCGAGTCGTACGCCTCGGTACGGAACTGTCCTGGCGCCACACAGTTCAGCCTGATCTTCGGCCCCCATTCGTACGCGAGCGTCTTGCTGAGTTCGACGACGCCGGCCCGTGCAGACGCGCTGTGGGCGATGCCGGGGATCCCCCGCCCCACCGTGGCCACGATGTTGCAGATCGAGCCGCCGTCACGATCGAGCATGGCGTTGCCGAACGCTTGGGTCATGTTCCAGGTGCCGTTCAGGTTGAGGTCGATCACCGATCGCCACCCGTTCGGGCTGAAGTCGCGAGCCTTCTGGGGGAACTGGCCTCCCGCGTTGTTGACGAGGATGTCGACGTCGGGGTGGCGCTCAGCGAGGGCCTGAACCGTCTCGACATCGCGAATATCGACTCGGTCGACAGTGACGGAGCGACCCGTCGCCGCGCGGATCTCCTCGGCGGCGATCTCCAGCGGTTCGAGTCGGCGGGCGGCGATCACGACATCGGCACCAGCCGTGGCGAGCCCGTCGGCGATGGCGCGACCGATCCCGGTACCTCCACCGCTGACGAGGGCCGTTCGGCCGGCGAGGAGATCCGTGGAGAAGGGCACGATCGTCGTCACGAACAGCAGTGTTGCGTGCGGCGGCCGATCGGTCGTGATCGGCACCCCCAACCGCGGGACCTGGCCGGGTCGCTGCTCAGTTGTCGTCCTGGCTCCGGCCGAGAGGACCGTCGCTCGGGTGGCCCATCAAGAGAGGAGATCGGCGAAGTGGGCGAGTTGTCGGTCGGGCGGCCATTGGTCGGGCGCAAACGTGGCCTGCACCGACACGCCGTCGAGCAGAGCGACCAGACGCCTCGCCTCGAGCTTGCCCTCCGACGGCTCGCCGCCGTGGCCGCGCCGCTCCAGCACCGACCCGAGCCGAGCAACGAGTTCCTCCTGGCGGTCCCGCTGGACCGCGGCCAGCTCGTCCGAACCGATCGCCCTTCCCCAGAACGCCAGCCAGAGTCGCCAGCGGCCGCTGCGTTCAGAGTCGAGCGGCAGGATCTGCTCGACGATCGCCCGCAACTCGTCGACCCCAGCTTCTTGCGCCGCCTCGATGGCTCGCGTCGACGCGGCGACCGACATGGCGAGGGTGTGCATCAAGAGCTCGTCCTTGTTGGCGAAGTAGTGCGTCACCATGGTGGTCGACCAGCCGCCGGCGGCTGCGACGTCACGGATCGTCGAGCTGTCGATTCCGGCGACGACGAGCACACCGGCCGCCACGGCGGCGACCTCGTCTCGGCGCTGGTCGTGGTCGACAACCTTTGGCACAACGGCTATTGTACAACACAGGATGTATCTGTCCAGCTCCACGAACACGCCGTAGGGAGATCGAAGATGACCGAGACACTGACCGGGACCAACCGATCCGCCGGGCCCACCTATCAGGAGTACCTCGACGCCGACAGTCACCCGGTACGTGACATCCTGCGCGTCGACCGCCCGATGGAGCCCGGACCCACACTCGTCCCCGTCGAGCGGTACTTCTCCAAGGAGTTCCACGACCTGGAGGTCGAGAAGGTCTGGAAGCGCGTGTGGCAGATGGCCTGCCATGAGGACGACATCCCCGACGTGGGTGACTACCTCGTCTACGACGTCGCCGAGTTGTCATTCCTTCTCGTTCGGAGTGGGCCCGACGAGATCAAGGCGTACTGGAACGCCTGTCTCCATCGCGGCAAGTTGCTGAGGGCCAACGACGGCAAGTGGGCCCAGGACCTGCGGTGCTCGTTCCACGGATGGTGCTGGAACCTGGACGGCTCGATGAAGGAGATTCCGTGCCAGTGGGACTTCCCCTACCCCGAGGCGCAACCCGAGCGCGTGGGGCTGCCCGAGGTGAAGGTCGGCCGCTGGCACGGCTTCGTGTTCATCAATCCCGACCTCGAGGCCGAGCCGCTCGAGGACTATCTCGTCGATCTCGCCGACCACTTCACGCTGCTCCCGTACGAACGGCGGTACAAGTCGGCCCACGTGGCCAAGGTGCTGCGCTGCAACTGGAAGGTCGCCCAGGAGGCCTTCTCCGAGGCGTACCACGTCGTTGCCACGCACCCCCAGATCCTCGAGGGCCTGGCCGACGCGAACACCAAGTACGACGTGTTCGGCAACTACAGCCGGGCGATCTCCCCGCAGGCCGTGCCGAGCCCCCATGTCGCGGGCCGCGAACCCGCCGATGTGCCCGGCATGGGGCTGTTCACCAAGCTTCGCCATCCGCTGAGCGGCGCGATCTACGAACGTGTCGAGGAAGGCATGGTGAAGGTCACTGCGGTCGACGGCCGGGTCGGAAGGTTCACCGACAGGGGTTCACGAATCGACGGAGAGATCGGCGAGGCCGATCCCAACCTTTGCGACTGGATCGGCGGGAAGCAACTCCCGAACTTCGAGTCCTTCCCGGTGCCGCCTTGGCTGCAGTCTCCACCGGACGACACGAGCCTGCGCGAGGCCACCGGCGACGTGGTCCGCAGCGGTCTGCGCAAGGACCTGGGCGACGAAGTCGAGCAGATCAGCGACGCCGAGCTGTGTGACGCGATCTACCTGACCGTGTTCCCCAACTGGCATCCCTGGGGTTCGTTCAACCGGATCGTGTACCGCTTCCGCCCGTACGGCAGCGACCCCGACATGTGCATCCACGAATGTATGTACTTTTCGCCCGTCCCAGTGGGCGAAGACCGGCCGGCGGCGTCGCCGATCCATTGGCTCGGTGTCGACGACGACTGGACCGAGGCCCCCGAGCTGGGCATGCTCGCCAAGGTCTTCAACCAGGACGTCCACAACATGCCCGAGGTCCAGGCCGGCCTCAAGACGATGCGACAGCCGTACGTCATGTTCGCCGACTACGGCGAGACGAAGATCCGGCACTTCCACCTCCTTCTCGAAGAGTGGATCGCGAGAGACTGAGCACCGTTCGATCGAAATCCGACTCGTTCACCACCGGGAGACCGACCACATGACACAGGTTCAGCCGATCAACGGAGCGAGCATGTACGGGCTCGACGGCTCACCACTCGAGCGCGTCGAGCGGCTCCGTGACGTCATCATCGAAGGTGGCAACAGGGGCCAGGAGCTGAGGCGCCTGCCCGAGGACTGCGTCGAGGCGATGGTCGACGAGGGTTGTTCCGGTTCACACTTCCCGAGGAACTCGGTGGCGAGGACGCCACCACGACCGAGACGATCGAGGTGATCGAGGCGATCAGTGCGATCGACGCTTCGGTCGGCTGGAACGTCATGCTGGGCTCGGAGATCAACGCGATGGCGGCCGGCGGGATGGACAAGACGCTGGCCAAGGAGATCTATCTCGACAACCCGCGCGTCATCATGTGCGGCGGCGGTGGCACGGGCTCGGTACCGGCCACCGCCGTGCGGCAGGCCGACGGTGGGTTCCGTGTCACCGGTGAGTCGACGTTCATCAGTGGGTGCTGGAACTCGGAGTGGTGCTTCATGCCCGCTCCCGAGGTCGAGGAGGGGCAGGACATCAGGCACGCCGACTTCTCTACGATGCGCATGCGGTTCATGCATCGTTCCGAGTGGGAGATCGTCGAGACCTGGGACGTTGCCGGGATCCGCGGTTCTGGCAGTGACAACGTCCGTGCCGACGGCGCGCTCGTCCGACCCGAACACGCAGATGTCGACCTGGTCGCCCTGCCGCCGCACTACGACAATCCCGCGTTCCGCATCCCGATCCCGCTGCGCCTGTCCTACAACAAGGTCGCGATCGCGCTCGGGATCGCCCGTGGCGCACTTCACGCCTTCGTCGACCTGGCTCACAACAAGGTGCCGATGCTCTCGCCGTCGAAGCTGATGGACCGACCGATCGCCCAGATCCGAGTGGCCGAATGCGAGGCCAAGTACCGGGCGGCGCGGGCCTACGTCATGGAGGCGATGATCGACGTCGAGGACGAGTTGCACAGCGGCGCCGAGATGCCGTCCGCGATGACCACGCAGAACGCGCGCCTCGCCTGCATCCTGGCGACCAACATGTGCATGGAGGTCGTCGACGTGCTCCACAACACCGGCGGCACCAGCGCCTCCTACATGGCGAACCCGTTGGAGCGCAAGCTGCGAGACGCACGCGCCGCAGCCTCGCACCGATGGGTCTCGCACTCGCTCTACGAGGAACTCGGCGCCATCATCCTCGGCCACGACCCGCGCGACGAGTTCGCCGGCACCGGCGGCCCCGGTCTCGGAGCACGACTCCGCACCGAGTCGGCCTGAACGATCACGCCGGCCGCGATTCTCCGACTCACGCCGGCGACCCGCTGCTCCGTAGGGTCGGGCCGATGGATGTGGAGATAGCAGCGCTCCTCGACCTGAGCGAGCGGCGTGCGGTCGTCACCGGCGCCGCCACCGGCATCGGGGAGGGGATCGCCCGGACGTTGGCTGCGGCCGGCGCCCATGTCGCCGTCGTCGACATCGACACCGCTGGGGCGGCGCGGGTCGCCGGCGAGGTCGGTGGAGTGGCCGTCGAGCTCGATGTCACCGACCCCGCAGCCTGCGCCGATGTCCTCGGATCGGTTGGCGACCGCATCGACATCCTGGTCAACAACGCGGGTTCGTATCACGACGCGGGCAGCATCCTCGACCAGAGCGTCGAGTCGTGGCAACGGGCGATCGACCTCAACCTCGCCAGCGTCTTCAACTGCTCCAAGCCGGTGGCTGAGCGAATGGTCGCCAAGGGCGACGGGGGCGCGATCGTGAACATCGCATCCGTCGACGGGATGCTGCCGTGTCTCGGCACCGGGTACGACTCGGCGAAGGCCGCGGTCATCCACTTCTCGCGCAGTCTCGCGGTCGATCTCGCGCCCCACCAGATCCGGGTCAACGCGGTCAGCCCGGGCGTCGTGCCCGTCCCCACGCTGGACAGAATGCACCGGGGCGAGATCGAGCACTTCTGGCCCAAGGACGCGTCGACGAGCGGGCTGATGGGGCCGCTGATGAGCCAGCGCTCGGCGAACGTCCCGATCGGACGGCGGGGAACACCGGCCGATATCGCCAATGCGGTGCTGTTCCTGGCGAGCGACGCGGCGAGTTATGTGACCGGTCAGAACCTGGCGGTCGACGGCGGATGGACGCTCGTATGAACACCGGCGAGAAGCTGCAGCGGCTCCTCGACGAGCGGGCGATCGTCGACGTCGCGGTGCGCTATTGCTGGGCGCTCGACACTCGCGACTGGGCGGCGTTGGGCGACGTATTCCTCCCCGACGCGACCGCCGGTCTCGGGACCGGTGCCGAGCTGGTCGGCCTCGAGGCGATCGCCGCCCGGTGCAGCGCAGCACTGACGCCACTCGACGACAGCCAGCACATCGTGTCGACCCATCAGGTCAGCGTCGACGGCAACACCGCAACCCACCGCTGTTACTTGCACGCCCAGCACACTCGACATGCTGCCGGGGATGGCGCGAACTACGTCATCGGTGGTCGGTACGAGGACCGGCTCGTGCGAACCCCGAACGGGTGGCGAATCGCCCATCGCGATCTCGTGATGATGTGGACCGAGGGCAACCTCGGCGTGGTCAGGCCGTGACGGCTGTCGATCCGATCAACGAACTGTTCGACCTCTCCGGGCGGCGGGCGCTCGTCACCGGCGGGGCAAAGGGGATCGGCGCGGCGATCGCATCGCGGCTGATCGAAGTCGGTGCCAACGTCACGATTGCCGATCTCGATCCCTACGGGGCGTTGGTTGCGGAGCGCAGCGGCGGGGCATTCGTCCGTTGCGACATCACCCGCTCCGAACAGCTGGAGTCGGCGATCAGCGTCGCGGCGGGGGAGAACGGCCTCGACATCCTGGTCAACAATGCCGGCATCTTCCCGACCACCGGCCCGATGCTCGACGCGACCGACGAGTTCGTCGGCCGCATGCTCGACGTCAACGTCCGCGCTCAGTTCAGTGCGGCCCGTGAAGCGGCCAGACGAATGCCGAGCGGTGGATCGATCGTCAACTTGGCGTCCGTTGCGGCCCTCGGAGGTGGCGCCAACATCTCGGCGTACAGCGCGTCGAAGGCCGCTGTTGTCTCACTCACGCGGGCGTTCGCCAACGAGCTCGGCCCGAAGGGAATCCGGGTCAACGCGATCGCACCGGGGATCATCGACACGCCTGGCGTTCAGCAGCAGATGGCGCCGCTCGAGGCCGCCGGGCTCGACATCGGAGCCCGCATCGCCGCCAACCCGCTCGGCATCGCCGGACAGCCCGACCACGTTGCTCGGGTCGCGGTGTTCCTGTGCTCCGGGCTCGCCGCGATGATGACCGGCCAGGTGCTCGTCGTCGACGGCGGCGCCACCGCGTGACGCTTCAGCCGGTCTGGAAGATCCCCATCGGCAAACCGGTGCCCCGCAGATGGCTCGTCTCGTTGATCGTGACGATCGAGCGCTCACCGCTCGACGCCGCTGCGACACGGTGGATCGAGGTGTAATTGGGGTAGAAGAAGCCCCGCTCGTAGCCATTGGCGAGGGTCAGGATGTGGGCCAGGTAGCTGTTGATCACGCCGCCGTGGCAGACGATCGCGACACGTTCGCCGCGGTGATCGGCGACGATCTTCTCGATCGCGCCGAGCGCTCGTGCCCGGAACTCCTCCTCCGGCTCGTCCGACTCCCACTCGCCGTCGAGCATCGCCTGCCAGCGGGGGTCGTTGGCCGCCCGCAACTCTTCGACCGGGACGTACTCCGGACTGTTTTGATCCCACTCCGCGAGGCCGGGTGAGACGAGTACGTTCCTGTCGCGGACTGCTGCGACCGGCGCGGCGGTTTCGAGTGCTCGACGCATGGGGCTCGAGTAGACGGCATCGAGCGCCTCCGACGCGAGGTACACGGCGAGGTGCTCTGCCTGGGCTCGCCCGTCGTCGGACAACGCGGGGTCCGCTCGACCTTCCTCCAGTTCGACTCGCAGCGGTAATGCGTGCCTGATCAACAAGAGTTCCAAGGCGACAGCCAAGCAGACGCGGCCAGCTCGACGACCACCGGGACTCTTCTATCGTCGAATCCTGCCGTCGGCCCGGGCGTTGGCGGACGTCGAGACGAAAGGCCGATGGGCGAACTGAACTTCGGGCACTGCTCCGGCGGACCCGCCTCTTCCACGACCAGCCGCCGATCGAGCACCTCGGGACCGGCCATGAGGTCACCTACGGCGAACACCTCTCCCGCGTCGCTCGCCTCTGCTCGGTGATCACGTCGCTCGACGTCGGGCCGACCGACCGGGTTGCCGTCCTCGCCGGGAGCAGCCACCTCTACGTCGAGCTCGACGCCCACGCCCGCCGGTCGATCGTCGGCTTCAAGGTCCCCTGGTCGTGGACCTTGCAGGCCGAACCACTCCCGATGTCGGCCGCTGCCAAGGTGCTCAAGCGTGAACTCCGCGAACGGGAGGCTGCTCGATGTCCGCCACGTTGAAATTCCGAAACTTCGTTCAGTAACGTCACCGAATGCCGCAGTTCGTGAAGGACCGAATGGCCGAGGATCCCGCGGCCTTGGCACTCGTCGACCCGTCTCGCGAGCTGACGTGGGCCGACATCGATGAGCCGCTGAACCAGTGCGCCAATCTGCTGCTGGCGATGGATCTCGGCGAGCACCGGCGCGTCGCGGTCTTCGCCGAAAACGCGTCCGAGACGGCGCTGGCGCACATGGGCGCACTGCTTGGAAGTGCGTCCTCGGTTCCGGTCAACTTCCATCTCACGGCCGGGGAGGCGGCTTACATCCTCGAGGACTCGGGCAGCCGTGTGGTGTTCGTCGGCCCCGAGACTGTAGAGCAGGGGGTGGAGGCCGCCCGGTTGGCCGGGGTCGAGAATGTGATCGGGTGGCGGTGCGATGGCGTCGACGGTGTCGTCGACTGGGAGGTGTGGTTGGCAACCGGTTCGGCCGACGACCCACCCGGCGACGTGATCCCGCGGCCGAACCTGATCTACACGTCCGGTACGACGGGGCGCCCGAAGGGAACCGAGCTGCCGCCGACGATGTTCGCGGGCGGCACGACGATGGCCGAGCACATCGCCCGGCTCGGCCAGGGTGGCTTCGCCCTGTTCGGCACCCACCTGGTCGTCGGGCCGATGTACCACACCGGTCCGCTGTCGGGGATGCGGCTGCTGGCGGCCGGCATCCCCTCGGTGATCCTCGGTCGGTTCGACGCCGAGGCCACGCTGGCCGCGATCGAGAAGTACAGGGCCGAGACGACCGTGATGGTCCCGACGCACTTCATCCGGCTCCTCGCGCTGCCCGACGAGATCCGAGACCGGTACGACGTGTCGTCGATGAAGCTGATGGCGCACACGGGCGCGAAATGTCCCATCGACGTGAAGGCGGCGATGATCGAGTGGTTCGGGCCGGTCTTCCGGGACGCGTACGGGGCGAGTGAGGTCGGCACGGTCTGCGCGATCGACAGCGAGGAGTGGATGACCCACAAGGGTTCGGTCGGCCGCGCGCTTCCGCCGTTCACCGCTCTGATCGTCGACGACGAGATGGTCGAACGGCCGCCGAACAGCGAGGGTCGGCTGTTCTTTCGCGACGCGACCGGCCGGGGCATCGTCTACCCGAACGATCCGGAGAAGACCGCCGCGTCCAACCCCGAGCCCGGACTCTTCACCCTCGGCGAGATCGGCTTCATGGACGAGGACGGCTACGTCTACATCACCGACCGGTTCAGCGACATGGTCGTGTCCGGCGGTGTCAACATCTACCCGGCCGAGGCCGAGCAGCTGCTGATCGAACATCCCGGCGTGGCCGACGTCGCATGCTTCGGCGTACCGCATGCCGAAATGGGGGAGACGCTCGAGGCGCTGGTCGTGCCCGAGGATCGCGACGACCCGCCCGACGTCGGTGAGCTGGCAGACTGGCTGCGCACCAGGCTGAGCCACTACAAGTGTCCCCGGAAGTATGCGCTGGTCGAGGATCTCCAGCGCAGCCAAATGGGCAAGCTCAACAAGCGTCGATTACGCGACGCCTACCTCGCCCACGATCTGTCCGTCATCTGACGGTGACCCTCCGTCCGTCGCACTTCTGAAACCGAAAGGCCACCATGACCGACACCGCCGCCCGTATCGACCCGGACATCAGCGTGGACGACTTCGTCGCCGAGGCTGAGGCCTGGCTCGAGGCGAACGCGGCCCGCCGCGACGCCCGAGGGAGAGACCTGGTCTGGGGTGAGGGCGACTTCGACGTCGCGGTGTTCCACGACCTGTCATTCGACGAGGAGCAGGCGATGATCGCCGGGATCGTCGACTGGCTTCGGCGCAAGTCCGAACGTGGCTACCACGCGATCTCCTGGCCGGTCGAGTACGGCGGGCTCGGGCTCAGTCGGAAGCATTCGCGCGCCTACGGCCGACTCGAGCGGCAGTTCGAGTCGCCCGGCCGGCACGAGCTGATCGGCGTCACGATCGGTCTCATCTCGAACACGATCAACGTGTTCGGCACGGACGAGCAGAAGTCGCGCTTCGTCGGCCCACTGTTGCGGGGCGATCTCCTCGCGTGCCAGCTGTTCAGTGAGCCGGGTGCCGGCTCCGACCTCGCCGGCCTGGCCTGCCGCGCCGAGCGCGACGGTGACGAATGGATCGTCAACGGGCAGAAGGTCTGGAGCTCGGGCGCCCAGTTCGCCCACTTCGGAGAGCTGATCGCCCGTACCGATGTCGGCGAGGCGAAACACAAGGGGATGACCGCGTTCATGTTGCCTCTCGACACGGAGGGGGTCGACGTCCGTCCCATCCGCCAGATGAGCGGCGGCTCCTCGTTCTGTGAGGTCTTCTTCAGCGACGTGCGAATCCCCGACGATCTCCGGCTCGGGCCGGTCGGTGAAGGCTGGAAGGTGGCGCTCACGACACTCGGCTTCGAACGTGATCATTCCGAGTCCGGGGCGGACGGCGGGGCTTCCGGTGGATCCTTCAAGCAACTGCTGGCCACCGCCGCCCAGATGGGTGTCACCGACGACCCGGTGACCCGCGACCGGCTGGCGCAGATGTACACCCAGCACCGCGTCGAGTCGCTCACCAACCGACGGGCCGCCGACCTTGCCCGGTCGGGCACGCCGGGCCCAGAGGGATCGCTCGGAAAGATCATGTGGACCGAGAACATGAAGATGATGACCGACGTGATCTCCGGCATCCTCGGTCCGAAACTGATCGCCGATACGGGGGAGTGGGGAACGTACGAATGGAGTGAACACATCCTCGGTGCGCCGGGCTACCGGATCGCGGGTGGCTCCGACGAGGTGCAGCGCAACATTCTCGGTGAGCGGATGCTCGGGCTGCCGAAGGAACCGCGGGCGGACGCCGGGCCCTGGAAGGACATCCCGCGCTGAGAACCTCGCGGGCAGACCCCGATCAGGTCAGTGCGGAGTCGCCAAGGTAGCTCGCTTCGAGAAGCGCGCGATTGGCAGAGAGCTCCTCGGCCGTTCCCTGCATCGAAACCTCGCCGTGGTTGAGGACATATCCGCGGTCGGCCACCTCGAGGGCCATGTGGACATGTTGCTCGACCACAAGAACGCCACATCCGGTCTCGTCGGCGATGTTCCTGATGATCGGCAGCAGGCGCTCCACGATGATCGGTGCGAGGCCCAGGCTCATCTCGTCGACCAGCAGGCACTTCGGCCCGGACACAAGCGCCCGGGCCATGGCCAGCATTTGCTGCTCCCCTCCCGAAAGAAGCCCCGCGCGGCGGCTGCCCAACGGCCTCAGGGCCGGGAGCAGATCCATCGCGCGATCGCGCTCCGCTGTCCTGGTCGCCTTGTCACCCGTGAGGCCGAGGCGGATGTTCTCGTCGACCGTGAGGTCGTAGAACAGCGAGCGGTCTTCGGCAACGTGTGCCAGCCCGCGCCTCACGACCTTGTATGCCTTGTGGCCGTTGACAGGTTCGCCGAGCACTTCGACACTGCCGGCTATCGGGGCCAGAAGGCCCGAGATGGTGAGGAGTGTGGTCGTCTTGCCGGCGCCGTTCGGGCCCAGTAACGCAACCACCTCGCCGGCGCCGACCGTGAGATCGAGATCGCGGACCACGGCGATGCCGTCGTACCCTGCGTGGAGCCCCTGGAGATCGATCAGGTGGTCGCTCATCGTTCCTCCTCCCCTGTCGCTGCCGTTTCGCCTTCGCCGAGCGCCGCCCCGATCTGCCCCTGCGCCTCGCCGGCTGATTCGCCCAGGTAGGCGGCGATCACCGCTGGGTCGGCACGAACCTCCGCCGGCGTCCCCTCGGCGATGATCCGTCCGAAGTCGAGCACATAGATGTAGTCGCACACGTTGAGGACGAGTCCCATGTCGTGGTCGATCAGGAACAGGCTCATGTCGTGATCGAGCGATTCGCGAAGGCGCTTGCCGAGCAGTTGGCTCTCGGAGTTGTCGAGGCCCGCCGCCGGTTCGTCGAGCAGGACCAGCTTCGGCAGGGCGGCGAAGGCTCGGGCCACGCCGATCAGCTTGCGTTGGCCGTTGCTCAGCTCGCTCGGCTGCGCTGCTTCGAGGTCACTGATATGCATGATCTCGAGCGCCCAGTCGACCTGGTCGCGGTACCGCCGATCGGAACGGCCCGGCAGCACGATGTCGACCGCCGCCGAGTACCACCGCGATGGTTCGGCCGCGACCATCAGGTTGTCGCGCACCGTGAGATCCTCGAACAACTCCAGGGATTGAAACGTGCGCGTCAGCCCGGCGTTGGCGCGGGCGTCGGGTCGCATGCCGCCGAGGTCCTTGCCGTCGAATGTCACCGTACCGGAGGAGATCGGCGTGAATCCGGTGATGGCGTCGATGAAGGTGGTCTTGCCGGCACCGTTCGGGCCGATCAACCCGACGAGCTTGCCCACGTGACAGTCGAGGTCGATCGAACTGTTCGCGGAGAGGCCGCCGTACTTGACGGTCAGATCTCTTGCTTCGAGCAGTGCCATGTCAGTCGACCTCCGCTGCGATCTTCGTGCCGGCGTCGTTCTCCGGCATGACCACTTCGTCGTTCTCGACCGCGGGCGGGTGCTGGGCGCGGCTGCCCATGATCTGGATCACGATCGATCGGATGAACAGCGCGAGGGCGGCCCCGAGCAGCGGCATCCAGAGCTTGCTGTAGCTGTCGACCCGGGCGGGCCAGATCAGCCACCCGATCACGTAGCCGGTGAGCGCCGCCGGCCCGAACTTCCGCGCCCATTGGACCCACTTCGCACCCGCCTCTGCGAACGTGGGAGAAGGGCCGCCCAGAGCGATCGAGAGAATCAGTATCACGACGAACAGGAGCCCGGCGCTGATCAGACCCCAAAGCGCGACAGATTCGGTGAACTTTGCGTTGTACAGCCAGAACGCGGACCCGATGACGATGGCGGTCAGCGCGATGCGGACCACGATCCTCCGTTGACCGCGATAGGAGCTCCGGATGGTCTCGGCGCCGGGGATCGCACTGACGAGCCAGTTGCCGGCCTCTCTGAGCCCGGCGCCGAAGAACACCGCAGCCCCCTCGGGATGCACGATGGCGGTCACGATGATACCGACCCCGCTGAGCAGGCCGATGTAGCTGTCGATGTTGGTGTCGGCGAAGAAGTAGTTGGATGTGGTTGGCACCAGCGCCGAGAACATGATGCCTGCGACGATCGCGCCATTGATCGACGTGATACCCGCGAGGTAGGCGAATGCGAGCACCCCGAGGCTGGCGCCGTACACGAAGTTCGCCGAGGAGACCTCGACCTGCTTGAAGCCGAGCATCACGCCGGCGACGCCGGCGATGCCCGATGCGATCGCGAAGGCGAGGAGCTTGGTGCGGGCAACGTTGATGCCCGCTGCCGCGGCCGCACGCTCGTTGGCCCGGACGGCGAGAAACCGGCGGCCGATACCGGTGCGTCGGATATTGGCGATGCCGATCGCACACAGCGCGAGGACGATCCCGGTGAACAGCGCGAACGCCGGTCGCTCGTTCTGCTCGCGCTCGCTGCGGGCGCCTATCTCGATCCCGAAGAAGGTCGGTTCCTTGACGTAGGCGGGTACCCCGGCGCGCAGCTCCGTGATGACCACGTTCTCAAAATACAACCCCGTGAGCGCCAAGGCCGCGGCGATCGTGACGACGGCGAGTTGCACTCCCCGGATCCGGACCGCCGGCAAGCCGACGATCACCCCGATCGCCACGGCTGCGGCGATACCGATCAGAGCTGCGAGCGGCCAGGCGAGTCCAGGTCCCGATACCGGGACGAGATTGGAGCCCCGCCCGATACCGTCGGCCATCATCCGCGCCATGATGAAGGCGGCCACTCCGGCGAACGACATCTGGGCCAGAGAGATTTGGCCCGTGTAGCCCGTGAGCAGGACGATCGAGAGCATCACGATCGCCAGAACAAGACCGGTCTGGAGCGAGTTGGCGAACCGTGTGCGTGAGCCGGAGTTCTCGAACACGAATGCGAACAACGTCAGCGTCGTGAGCCAGACCAACGCGTGTTCGTAGATCCGCTTCGGCATTGGCGCGAGCGGCAGGCGCCGCTCTTCGACCACACCGCGGATCGGGAGCGAATCGCCCCGCACGAACAGGACGATGATGATCACGACGAGCGGGAGCACGTTTCGCACGCCGCTCTGCAACCATTCGAGGCTGCCGTCGAACCAGTCGTTCTTTCGCAGATCGAGGAGTGTCTGGACCGAACCGAGGGCGAGTCCACCTGCGACAGCGAGCGGCACCGAGCGGAGACCACCGATGAGCGCTGCGGCGAGGGCCGGGACGATGAGGGCGGTCAGACCGATCGGGGTGATCGTCCCTTGGATCGGACCGACCACGATGACGGCCAACGTGGCGGTGACCGCGGCGATCACCCAGTTGACCATCGCGAGGGACTGCGGCGAAAAGCCGAGGAGGATCGCACCCTTCTCGTTGCCGGCGGCGGCACGTGTGGCGAGGCCGAAGCGGGTGAACTGGTAGCCGGCCCAGAGGACGAACCCGAGCAGGATCGCGAAGGCGACGACGTAGATCGTGTTGCGCGGGAACGCCTTTCCCAGGCCAAGGAAATTCTGGACGACCTCGTCGGGGACCACGCTCTTCGGTTGCGGGAACGAGTTCCCGAAGTTGATGAGGGCCACACCTTGCAGGTAGAGCGCGAGACCGAGCGAACCGACAACCTTGCCGAGCGCGGCGGCGTGGCGGAGCGGTCGGAAGACCAGGAAGTGCTCGCCGAGCCCGAGCAGCACGGCCATCAGGAGTGCGATGACGATCGCGGCGGTCATCGGCACCGAGCCGTCGCTGTCGAGCGCGATGCGGACCGGAACGTTCAGTTTGTCCGTCGGCAGGAAATCGACCCACGGCAGAAAGATCTCGCCGCGGTTCCACGCCGCGTCGAAGGTGAACATGCCGTACATCGCAACGGCGCCGTGTGCAAAGTTGATGACCCCCGACCCCTTGTAGGAGACGACGAGCCCGGCGCCGAGCATCGCGTAGAGGGCGCCGAGACCCAGTCCGATGAGGAGGCTGAAGAGGATGTCGTTCATGGATGAGTCAGATGCGAAGCATCATGAGGTGGAACAGCATCGGCCGGGGCCGATCATGAGATCGACCCCGGCCCAATGCGGTGGTCAGCTGGTCGGACGGATCAGCCTGGACGGAGTTCGGTGCCGGCGACGAGGTCGATGGCGTTGAGCTGCGGGATGTTCTCGACCAGTTGCGTGCCGTCCCACTGGGTCACGCTGATCGTGGCGCCGCACACGGCGATGTACGGTGCCGGAGCCCCGCTGCAGTTGAGGGGAGATCCGCCGAAGACGGGTTCACTGCCGTCGGTGGCGGCAAAGCCTTCGGCGATCGCCGCCCCGGTCACCTCACCCTCGACGCCCTGGGCGACTTCCCAGATGTTCATGATATGCGAGAATCCCAGGGTCGCGAAGCCCTTGAACAGGTCGTCCTCGGTCATTCCGTACTCGAGGCCCTTCACCTGGTAGGTGGTGGCGTTGTCGAGATGTTGACCCTCGAGACCGTCGAGGGGAACCAGGAGACCGTTCTCCGTGCCGGTCAAGTAGATGCCGACGCTCAGGTCACCTGCGGCGGCCAGCGCTTCGAAGTCGGTGCATGCACCCGACAGGACGAGCGGGGTCTCTTCGGGTGTCCAGCCGAGACGGCCGAGTGCATCGACGAAGTTCCAGCAGTCGGCACCCTGGGCCGAGAAGATGATCACGTCTGGGTCGAAATCGAGCACCTCGGTCGCGTGGGGCGTCATGTCGGGAGTCGCGGGAGCGACCGGAACGCCGACGTGCGTGAGGTCAAGCTTCTCGCCGGCTCGCTGCGAGGCACCGGGCTCGGTGCCGTTGATGACGTCGAGCGGCTTCGCCTCGAGGTCGTTGTAGCAGACCACTCCCGGTGGCGTGTCGGCCCATGGCACACCGACCCTCGCCACTTCGATGCCCTCGAGATCCTCGATCTCATCGGTCGCGAACTGCACCAGGCCGGTGTGCACGCCCAGACATCCGCCGCCGGCGCCGATCGAGTACACACCCTCGGAGATGAAGTCGGCGATGGTGATCGGCGTGCCGACGATCACGGGAATATCGGACCCCTGGTAGATGCCGAAGTGGTTGCCGAAGAAGTTGATCGTCGAGAGCGCGAGTTCCACACCCTCGGCCGACAACTCGTTCGCGCAACGCTGGGAATCGTCCGGAGTCACGATCGACTTGCAGAGCACGATCTCGATCGGGCGGCCTCCGAGGCCGCCGAGCTCGGCGTTGACGTAGTCGGCCGCCGCCTGGACAGAGACCGAGTACTCGGGGAACGAGCCGTTGGGGTCGCCCTCGAGGTTCTGCACGCCGATCTTGATCGGCTCTCCGTCGGCGACCATCGCGTCTCCGCCTCCGTCGGTGGCGGCTGGTGCGTCGGTGGCGGCTGGTGCGTCGGTGGCGGCTGGTGCGTCGGTCGATGCGCTCCCGCTGTCGTCGTCGTCACCGCAGGCAGCAACGATGAGCGCTGCGCTGAAGGTCAGCGCGAGGACTCGCTTCGCTTGTCTCGTCATGGATGGTTCCCCCTTGAATTCTTGATGTCGGCCCGCCTTCCCCAGGCGGGACGCCGGATCACGATCCGCGACCCGGTCCGAGCAGACTAAACGATCGACCGTTAGGAAAAAGAGTCGGAGGCGTTGGTCCCGGAGGGATGCGTCGGTCGGGTGAGAGCGCCTTCAGGGCTCGTCATCGCGGCGTGAGGTCGACCCGCGTCTGACCGATGTCGAGCCACTCGTAGAGGTGTTCCCAGAAGTGGCGGATCTTGGTCTCGTTGTAGTTGGCCAGGACCACCTCGCCGGCCTCGGATGCCTTGAGCCCTCGCTGCACGTGCGGGAGGTTGCGCGAGTCCTGCTGGAAGATCTTCGCCGTCGGTCCGAGTTCGGGGGCGAGCGTCCAATCATCGTCCGGCCCCAGCCTGGTCACCTTCGCTGGTCGCGGGACGTTGTCGGGGTCCGGCGCCGGCGGGAACATCATGATTTCGAAGATGCACTCGTCGGGGTTGTTGCCGTGCGGCCGGAACCGGTACATCAAGACGTTGAACACCCCCCACGGCGACCAGTTCGGGAAGACCGAGTAGTACATCGAGTCGATCATCTCGGCGTCACTCATCTGGTCGACGGGAACACCCGGGGTCTGTTGGCGTGCCGCTTCACGTCGTTGGTCGGCGAGCCAGGCCCGCGCCTGCATCGTGTCGAGCTCGTCGGGCGGGAGCGGTGTCAGTGGGATCTCCTCCCATCCGACCGCGAGCTCGCCACCGATCCATTTGCACAGGTGGGGGTCGGCCTGCGTCGTCGGTCCGTCGATCCAGTTTCCCTCGTCGTCGAACATGCTCACGAGGCCGTCGAGGTCGGTCACCTCGACCTTGCCGAACTCGATGCGCTCGTAGATGTGACCGTTCATCGGATGGCGGTACCGGGTGAATTGCCTACCGTCCTCGAGCGGCTCCCAGTGACGCTTGTCCTCGAGGTGCGGGCTCTCGACACCGTGCGGCGAGATCGCCCGCGAGTAGTTGCCGTAGGTGTCGTAGCGGGTGTTCGCGTCGCCGAGCGTCTGCATCAACGTCGGATGTGTCGCGACGACGTGGTACGACTCCATGAACGCCTCCTGGCATGCCTTCCAGTTGACGCGCATGATCTTCTCGACATGGGCGGCTTTGAAGCGCTTCTCGAACGGCCAGTGTGCGAAGTGGTCCTCGAGGTCGCCGAGGTGGTCGGCGAGCGAGCCGGCGTCACGGTCGGGATTGATGAAGACGAATCCGTGCCAGGTGTCGACGAGCGCCTCGGGCAACGAGCATTCGTCCGGGTCGACACTCGGGAAGTCCCACTGGCACGGGATCTCCTTGAGTGAGCCGTCGAGGTTCCACGCCCAGCCGTGGAATGCGCACCGCAGGTTCTTCGCACCCTTGCCGTGGGTCTCGCGCAGCAGTCGCCCGCGGTGGAGGCACGAGTTGCGGAATGCCTTGATCTCGTGGGGAGCCGTGCGCACGATCAAGAACGACATGTCGGCGATGTCGTACACGTGGTAGTCGCCGACATCGGGGATCTCGGCCTCCATGCAGACGAGCTGCCACACCCGGCTCCACAGTCTCTCGACCTCGAGATCGTGGACCTCACGCGATGTGTACATGTGGGCGGGGATGCGGGTGTTGCCCTCGCGCACGCCGACCCGCGACTCGGCCCGGAGGATCTGGCTGACAGGATGGGAATCGCCCTCGAGCAACTCGGTGAAGCTCACGCCGGCCGATCGATCGGTGCCGGTGGTCGTCTCGGTCATTCTGGTCCTCCCACTCGACGAATGGTCGTCAAGTCTGCGCGATCGTAGGCCGCGCCGAGGCCGATGTGCTTGTCCGATGCGGATACGGTGTACCCGTCGCGCAGAACGAGGAGCCACGATGTCGAGGAACGAGTACCGCGAGTACCTCAGGCAGGTTCCGCTGTTCGCCGACCTCGACGGAAAAGAGCTCGATGTCGTCGCACAGGCAGCGACCGAGCTGTCCATCCCCCAAGGCGATGTGTTGATGCGCGAGGGCGATCTCGCCCACGACATGTACGTGGTACTCGAAGGGACCCTCGAGGTCACACGCAACGGTGGGCATGTCGCCGACATCGGGATCGGCGGGTTCGCGGGCGAGATGGCGCTGCTGACGCACGGCCGGCGCGATGCAACGGTCACGACGACGACACCGACACGGGTCCTGCACATCGACGGGCGGTCGTTCTCCAACGTCCTCAGCGCCGTGCCGCACCTCGCTGTCAACATGTTGCCGATCGTGGCCGCGCGCGTCATCGACAACAGCACGCGCCACACCGACTGAGGCCAGATCGCCGATCCTCGGCGCGGAGGGCTCAGATCTGGCGCTCGGCGTCTTCCCAGTACGGCTCGCGGAGTTCGCGCTTGCGGATCTTGCCGGTGCCGGTCCGGGGCAGTGCGTCGACGAAGTCGAACGACCTAGGGCACTTGTAGCCGGCGAGTTGTTCGCGGCAGAACGCAGCGAGCCGTACTGGGAAGACGCCGAGCGCCAGATCTGAGCCCTCCGCGCCGAGGATCGGCG
>PVMS01034525.1_pt1 | contig 20294 bp, 21 predicted proteins | sample 1853461 | NCBI WGS metagenome assembly PVMS01 (sample SAMN08582032, study PRJNA380276) | Marine sediment metagenome, whole genome shotgun sequencing project. | isolation source: ocean sediment barecode stripped | collected 2017 | reverse complement strand
TATCCTGCCGCCGCGGTTAGCGAAAACACCTTTTGTTATGACCTTTCCTACGGAATCAGCCCAACGCCATTCAGCGTTTGGGCGCGTGAGCATAGCGCTGAGAAATCAGTCATGGGTTGGGGCATGCTGGTCGAGCAAGCCGCTGAGTCATTCAGTATCTGGCGCGGCGTAATGCCGGACACGGCGCCTGTCCTTAAACAGATGGCGATCAACGCATAGCCTTATCCGCATTTCGGAAAGAAGTATTGATCAAGTCTGACAAGACTCTGGGCAAGTATGCCGGCCCGTCAGGTGAAGCAATATTCACAACGTCTGCTCACATTTATACAGCGCGTAAGGCTTAGTCGGATGATGTGATAAGTCACGGCCAGTTGATAGCATTGATCCCTACGGAAAAAACAGGACGGTCCGCAAATATGAATCAACAATTCTTTGGATCGGGCGCCGCCATTCAGGCTATTGCAATAGCTTGTATGCTGGGTGCGGCAGGAACCTCGTTCTCGCAAGACGACAGTGAGTCATTGGCGAAGGCAGCACGGTGTCTGGTCGTTACGTCAAAGACCCGGACGTCTTGATCATGGCCGTCGGTACACTAGACAACCCAGATTTAGTTGAACCTACTGTGCATGAATGGGCCAGCAGTCGAGCGGTGTGGCTGCACCTCAATGATGGCCTGCGCGAATTTCCGGAAGGCGAAAACTACACGGGTAAACCATGATGGCTATTGGTGAAAGCGAGAGAGGTCAAGTCTCGGCGAATGCGGCGAAAGTTTACGAGGAATTCTATCTTCCCGGATTGTTCGCGGAATGGCCGCCGCGCGTTATCGATGCGGCGAAAATCCAAGGTGGGCATCGAGTAGTTGATGTGGCCTGTGGTACCGGTGTGCTTGCGCAGGCTGTGGCGGATCGGGTCGGCACTACGGGGTTGACGGTCGGCGTCGACATCAATGAAGGGATGCTGAACATTGCTAGAGAGAAGGCGCCCGAGATCGAGTGGCATCAGGCACCTGCCGAGGCACTGCCTCTGGATGACGATACCTATGACAGAGTCGTGTGCCAGTTTGGCCTTATGTACTTTGACGATCAGCGTGCCGCCTTAAGGGAGATGATGAGGGTGCTGCGACCCGGAGGGAATCTGGCCGTGGTCGTTTGGGACAAGCTCGAGCGTAGTCCAGCTTATTATGCAGAGGATCAGCTTTTTCAACGAGTGCTAGGCGAAGAGTTTGCAGACGAATCACCCTACAGTCTTGGGGACGTGCAAGTACTGCAGCAGTTACTTGCCGGCGCCGGTATTTCCGATGTGAAAATTCAAACGCACGAAGGCACTGCCCGATTCTCGTCTATTGATGACTGGATCTACACTGATGTTAAGGGTTGGACGATTGGTGAGGAGATAGAAGACGAAAAATATGAACGCCTGCTACGAGAAGCTCGGCAGGAACTTGCACGTTTTGTGACGCCGGACGGCACAGTTGCCTTCTCCACACCGGCACATATCGTAACCGCAAGTAAGGGGCAAAATTAGAAACCACTTATCGCATAGTCACCAGTTCTTCTGCGCTGGTTGGGTGAATCGCTACCGTGTCGTCAAAATCTGCCTTCGTTGCGCCCATGCGAATCGCGACAGCAAAGCCCTGCATCATTTCGTCCGCGCCGTCGCCAATAACGTGACATCCAACAACCTTCTCATCTTCGCCAACGGTCACTAGCTTCATTGCCGAGCGTTGTTTCTGCTCACCCAGCGCGTAGTACATGTTGGTAAATGCCGTCGAATAACACTTCACTGAGTCACCATACTCGGCCTGTGCCTCGGCCTCGGTCATACCGACCGTGCCCATAGGCGGGTGGCTGAAGATTACCGTCGGGATCAGTTTGTAGTCGAGATGACGTCCATCCATACCGCCGTAAAGCCGATCTGCCAGTCGACGTCCGGCAGCAATAGCGACCGGTGTTAACGCTAGCCTGCCAGTAACGTCACCCAGTCCGAAAATATGCTCAACGTTTGTTTGTTGATAATCATCGACCGGAACCATGCCCCATTTGTCCGTCTCAACGCCGGCTTTTTCGAGATCAAGTTCGTTCGTATTCGGTTCGCGGCCAATAGCCCACAACACACAATCCACCGGACCGAAAACACGACCGTCCTCGGCATGAAACACGATGCCGTTTTCTGTTTTCTCCAGCGAGGCCGGTATAACTCTTGTCTCCACACGAATGCCGTCTTCACGCATTGCCTGCATTAGTTCGGCGCCCAGCATCGCATCAAAACCGCGCACAATGCCGTCCTTGCGTACGACAACTCCAACATCGCTACCAAGGCCGTTGAAAACGCCGGCCAGCTCAACTGCGACGTAGCCACTACCCGCGACCAGCACTGTTTGCGGCCGATCTTCAAGTTCGAAGAAACCGTCCGAAGTGATTCCAAGCTCTGCACCGGGAATATCGGGCACGCTGGGTCGTCCGCCAGTAGCAATAACGATTCGGTCCGCTGTGTATTCTGTATCACCTATGGCAACAGTATGAGCGTCGATAAAGCGGGCGCTGCCGACGAGGTAGTCCACCTTGCTATTGTCCAGGAGATTTTCGTAGATGTTATTCAGTCGACCGACGTAGGCATCGCGTCGCGTTTTGACCGCACCCCAGTCGTGACCTTCTACCGAAACGTTAAATCCATAGTCTGCGGCGTGCTCAAAATGGTGCGCGTGACTGGCGGTGTACCACATGACCTTTTTCGGCACGCAGCCGACATTGACGCAGGTACCACCCAATGGTCCGTACTCGGCAACCGCTACCTTGGCGCCGTACTCGGCGGCTCGGCGCGCGTGGGCAACACCGCCGCTACCACCACCGATAACAAAAAGATCGTAATTCTGACTCAAAGTTTTCTCCATCTGCTAAAGTCACCGCGATGACCAATCCCCTTCTGGACACTTCGTCGCTACCGCGATTCTCCGAGATTTCACCTGAGCACGTCATGCCAGCGCTCAGCGAGCTTATATCAGCACATCGGCGAAAGCTCGACGACCTTCTCGACAATACACCGCAGCCGAAATTCGACTCGCTGGTTGCGCCGCTCGAAGAAATGGACCACGAACTTTCGCGGGTCTGGTCACCGGTCAGCCATCTGCAAGGAGTACTCGGATCCAGCGAATGGCGCGATGCTTACAATAAGGCTCTGCCTCTATTGACCGAGTATGCGACCGAATTATCACAGAACTCGCGATTGCAGCAGGCCTATGCTGCAGTTGACGCGGCGCTACCTGCCGCAGAACGCTCCTCAAAGAAGAGCGTTGTCAAACAAGCGCTGCGCGATTTTCGACTTGCCGGGGTAGACCTGCCTGACACTGAAAAAGCTCGATTCAAGGAAATCATGCAGGAGCTCGCAGGGGCACAGGCAGCTTTCGAGCACCACGTTCAGGATGCTTCAGATGCATGGAGCCTGCATATTGAAGACGAACGCGATCTTATCGGTCTGCCGCAGCAGACTATCGAACGCGCCGCGGCGGAGGCGCGCAAGCGCGACCGTCAGGGCATGCTGCTAACGCTGGATTATCCAACCTACGACGCAGTCATGCGCCACGCGGACAAGCCTAAACTTCGCGAACAGATGTACCGCGCCTGGGTGACACGTGGCTCGGATCAGGGCGATGAGCCAGAGTGGGACAACAGCGAACTTATCGAGAGCATCCTGGCCCTGCGCCACGAAGCAGCGCAGCTGGTCGGTTTCAATAGTTATGCTGACTATTCATTGGCCACCAAGATGGCGAATTCCAGCGAAGAGGTTATCGACTTTTTGCGCGAGCTCGCAGCTCGATCGCGGCCATCTGCTGAAAAAGAGCTGTCACAACTCAGCGAGTTTGCACAGCAGGCCCTCGCGCCCTGGGACACAAGTTACTGGCTCGAAAAATACAAGCAGAAGAAGTACTCGATTTCGAATGAAGAGTTACGCAGCTATTTTCCCGCCCAAACCGCAGTCGATGGCTTGTTTGCGTTGGCTGAGCGTCTGTACGGAATCCGGCTAGAGGCGCAGGATGACGTCGCGTCCTGGCATGCCGACGTGCGTTACTACCGTGTTCAGGACGAAAACGGCGCCCTAATCGGTGGTTTTTACACGGACCTGCATGCGCGCTCGGGCAAGCGCACTGGCGCCTGGGTTGATGAGTGCGTAAGTCGCAAGAACCTCAACGGACACGCAACGCTTCCGGTTGGCTATCTAGTGTGCAATTTCCCGCCGTTCGACGAACTCGGCCGCTCCCTGCTCACGCATGATGACGTCGTGACTCTATTCCATGAATTCGGCCACATGTTGCACCACCTCCTGACTCGCATTGACTATCCAAGCATCTCTGGCATCAATGGCGTTGCCTGGGATGCCGTCGAGTTGCCGAGCCAGTTTATGGAGAATTTTGCGTGGAATTTCGAAGTGCTGGAAAAGTGTTCCGGACACATCGAGACCGGCGCTCCCCTGGAAAAACAATTGTTCGACAAGCTTGCCAAAAGTCGCAACGCCGGTGCCGCGCTCGCAATGATGCGGCAGCTGGAGTTCGCCTTGTTCGACTTCAGGCTGCACGCGGAGTATGACCCGCAACTAGGTTCGCGGGTACTGGCAATCCATAAGGAAGTACGTGACGAGGTTGCGCTACTTGAGCACCCCGACTTCAATCGAATGTCGCATAGTTTCTCGCACATTTTTGCCGGTGGCTATGCCGCGGGTTACTACAGCTACAAGTGGGCTGAAGTGCTGGCCGCAGACGCATTCGGTGCGTTTGAGGAGGCCGGCGTTTTTGACCAGGAAACTGCACGTCGTTTTCGCGTGGAGATTCTCGAAGTGGGCGGTAGTCGCGATATCATGGACGCGTACATCGCGTTTCGCGGACGCAAGCCCGAGATTGATGCGCTGCTCGTGCAAAGCGGAATCGAAAGCGGTTGAAAATAGCGACCTGGAATGTGAACTCGATGAAAGTGCGCCTACCGCATGTACTCGAGTGGCTGGCGGCCAATGAACCAGATGTATTGGTGTTGCAGGAAATTAAGCAACAAACCGAGGCCTTTCCCATCGAGGAGCTTGCTGCCGCCGGATACCAGTCTATCGCCAATGGTCAAAAGACCTACAACGGCGTTGCCGTGATCAGCCGCAGCGCAGCCACCGATACCGTGTTTGAGTTGCCGAACTTCGAGGATCCGCAACGACGCGTATTGGCTGCCACCGTTGACGGCGTCCGCGTCATCGATTTGTATATTCCTAACGGTTCAGAAGTCGGCTCCGAGAAATACGCTTACAAACTCGGGTGGCTTAGCGCGTTGCATGACTTCCTCAGTGAGGAAATATCACGCCACGAGAAGCTCGTTGTGCTTGGCGATTTCAATATCGCACCTGCCGATGAGGATATTCACGACCCTGTGAAATGGGGAGAGTCTATTCTGGCAAGCCCGCCCGAGCGAAAAGCGTTGCAAGATCTCCTGGGCCTGGGACTAACGGATGTATTTCGCAAATTCGAACACCCGGAGAAAACGTTTAGTTGGTGGGACTATCGTGCTGCTGGTTTTCGACGCAATGCTGGCTTGCGTATTGATCTCATTCTCACGACTGACGCGATGACCGCTGCATGCACTGCGAGTTACGTTGACAAAGAACCACGCAGCTGGGAGCGACCCTCAGATCACACGCCGGTTGTCGCAGAGTTTACATTTTGATTTTTCGTGATGTGACATATTGCGGGATTTCGTGGCATGACCCGAATTGTTCGCGTGTATTATTTGTGGGCATGGCCTCGTGACAGAAATGAAAAAAATAATGAACCACGACCGCCGTAACGACTACGACGTTACGAACAAAGTTCAGGTTAGCAACGCGACATCTGTTCGCGGTGCTGTCCATGAACTGTTCATCGAAGCATTTCCAGGTGCTTCGTTCGACAAGTTGTGGCTCGCTTTTTATGACTTCGAACGTTTGTTCACCGGCCGATTTCCCGGCTACCGCGGCTGCGACACTACGTACCACGATGTTCAGCACACGCTTGATATGACCTTGGCGTTGGCGCGCCTCGTTGTCGGCTATGAGCGCAGCGTCGATCCCGCTGATCGCCTTGGCCCTGGGCGCGCACAGATGGCGATCGTCACTTCACTGTTTCATGATTCGGGCTATATCCGACATGAAGAGCGCGATCAGGGCTTCAGCAATGGCGCGCAATTTACGCTGTACCACGTATCACGCAGCGCCGATTTCCTGCGCCGCTATTTGCCGGAACTCGGCATGAGCAAGGACGTTGGCGTTGCCAGCATGATCGTGCATTTCACCGGTTACGAAGTCGATCTGGATCTGATCGAGCTGGATGACCCTCGCGACATCATTTGCGGTCACCTTATTGGCACTGCGGACCTGATGGCGCAGATGGCCGATCGATGCTATCTCGAGAAGTGTCGCGATCGCCTTTACAAGGAATTTGTAGTCGGCGGTGTGGCGGTGGAAAACGCTGCGCCGGGTGAATTTCAAGTGCGCTACAAGTCGGGCAAAGACCTGCTTGCGAAAACGCCGCAGTTCTACCAACAAGTTATGCGTGATCGCCTGCATCGCAAATTTAATCGTTCCTACCGCTACATTGAAGTGCTGTACAACGGCCAAAATCCATACATCGATGCCATCCGCAACAACATCTCGCACTTGGTCCGCGTTATCGAATCCGACGACTGGTCTTTGCTACGCCGCGAGCCGCCTTACTTCCTGGGCATTGTGAATGCAGTGAATGAGATGGAGAAACTGGTGAGCGATCAACTAAGCGCGATGTCCGGTATGAAAATAGACTTTGAAACGTCTGCCTTAATGCCTATTTGACATCGGCACGAAACCGGCCTGATTTTCCACCCGCGCAAGCCACCCCCTGACGTTAGGGTATTTGACGAGACTAAAGCCGCCTTCATGGGCTTTGTGCGTGTATGCGTACAACGCGATGTCCGCGATGCTGTAGCGATTGTTGGCAAAGAAGTCATTGTTCACAAGGTGATTGTTCATCACTTTCAACGCCTTGTATCCGCCGGGTCGTTTGCTCTCCAGATTCTCTCGCTCTTCAGGCGGGTTACCGAGATAAACAACAATAAAACGCGCGACAGCGATGTACGGCTCGTGACTGTACTGCTCGAAGCACATCCAGCTCAGAATGTTCGCCATCTCATAAGCATCGTCGGCAACCAGTGCTGAGTCTTGCGCGAGATAGAAAAGAATCGCATTCGACTCAGGAAGAAAACGGCCATCGGTAAGTTTGAGTAAGGGCGTTTTTCCGTTTGGATTCATCGCACGAAATTCATCCGTGCGCGCCGCGCCGCTAAGAAGATCAAGTTCATGCCAGACATGGTCAATGCCGAGCTGTGCACACAGGAGCTGCACCTTGTAGCAATTGCCTGATATGGAGTCGCCGTAGATTTCAATCTTGTTGGTCATCACGTTCATCCCAGGTTCGTACGGCAAGATACTGCACACGCGTTAATCGTCGATTCGCATAGAACGCCGCCAGGCCTGCAGCGCAAAATGCAAAGACGAGATCGGCTGGCGTCATGACTTCATCAAAAAATACTGGCCAGGTCAAAGCCGTTAGATTACGCAGCACTGTAAGCGTATCCGTGCCTAATTGCGGTGCTGTGAATGCCGCAGCCACAACGATATTGCCGACCAACGCGCCTGCCGCTGCGAATACAGCCGCTAATACTGGAAACCGCCAATCCAGACCAAGGCCAGCACGCCGCACGGCGAGTCCGACAAGGATTCCCAGCAACAAGGTCATCCAGGGGTAAATACTGCCGATTAGCGTCGACAACATCGCCCAGACAATACTGAACAGGATAATCGTAATAAGACTGGCCATGATCGCATTGCGCACAGACTGTGCTTGCAGAAGACGTTTTGCGTCCTCCAGTGTAGGTTCTTTGCTTACTTTTGGCAGATGCCTTTTGCGTAATCGCAAAACATCTGTTTTCTCGGAGCTCATGATGGGCAACAATACGCGAATGCGCTTATCCATTTCTATACTACTGATCACCTCGTCAGTTCTCGCGGCCTGTGCAAAACAGCCGCAACAGGATCCCGCAGACCTCGTCATGCTCAATGGCGGGATTTATACCGTCGACGCGGACCGCAGCTGGGCCGAGGCTTCAGCAATCGCCGATGGCACGATCGTAGCGGTCGGTACGAACGAGGAGATTAGGCCCTATGTCGGTGATAGCACCGAGGTCATCGACCTTGACGGCCGCATGGCGATGCCGGGCATTCACGACTCGCACGTGCATCCACTCGAAGGTGGGTACGAGCAGGTGCACTGCAATCTATGGGCACTGGAGAGCGTCGAAGAAGTGATTGGCGCGCTCCAGGCTTGCGAAGGATCTCAGAAAGGTGAGTGGTTTAATGCAGTGGGGCTGGACCTGGGCATATTCGGACTGACGGGGCCCGATAAGTCGATTCTCGATGGCATCGCCGAGGATAAGTACGTCTTCGTCGACGCTGAAGACGGCCATGCGGCACTCGTGAATGACAAGGTACTTGAACTGATTGGCATTAACGCGGATTCCCTGGAGCCGGAAGACGGAATCATTGAGCGTCGTGAGGGAAGTCGCGAGCCGAATGGCACGTTGCGTGAATCTTCGCGAGACCTTGCCGATAAACAGCGTCCGAAACGCGATCACGCGACCAGTATTTGGGCGATGCAAGGCGCCGTCAAACTTATGAATTCGCACGGCATTACGTCGGCCTACGATGTCTGGATTGGCGAACATGAAATGCAAGTCTACAAAGTGCTCGATGACGCAGGCGAACTCTCGTTACGCTTATTGGGTGGAATAATTGACGAGGGCGTCTTCGAAAAGCACACAGGCAAAGATCTTGAACGAGTGCTGCGCGATCGCGTCAACTATGAGTCGGACAATATCAGTTACGACAGCATCAAGATCATGGTTGATGGTGTATTCGAAGGCGAAACCGGAGCGACACTTGAGCCGTATCACTCGGCCGATCATGCGGGCCCTCAGTTCTTAACACCTGATCAATTGAATTCGCGCGTTAAACGCTACTATGACATGGGCATGCAGATTCATTTCCATGCGATAGGCGACCGCGCGGTGCGCGAAGCCCTAGATGCAATCGAATACGCCAGGAAATACGGCGATGAGGCGCATGAAAATTCGCGACATACTATTTCTCACCTCGGCCTGGTCCACCCAAGCGACAGACCAAGGTTTGCCGAACTAAACACCGGTGCAAGCGTCACCATGGTCTGGGCGTACAACGATAAATGGACACAGAATCTTGAGATTCCGTCTTTGGGCCTTGAACGAGTCAGCGATATGTACCCGATTCGTTCTATTCAAGCTGCCGGTGGCGTCGTTCTCGGAGGCAGCGACTGGAATTATGGCGATCTCGACCCACTAGTGTCGATTGAAACCGCGATTACACGTGACAATCCGTACGGCCCTATCGGCGACTCCGACTTCGAAATTCTCGGCGATGAGTTCGTCGACCTCGCGACTATGATCGACGCGTATACGATCAACGGCGCATGGCAGATCCATGCTGAAGACGTGTCCGGGTCCATCGAAACCGGTAAGCGCGCCGACATTGTCGTTTATGACCGCAATCTGTTTGAGATTGACGCTTACGAAATCAGCGAGGCAGTTGTCGACTTGACGATTTTCGATGGCCGCATCGTGTATCGTCGTTCTGATGACTAAGAAGACCATTCTTATTTCCGGTGCCGCTTCAGGCATCGGCCGTAATATCGCCGAGGCATTCATCGCTGAAGGCGCGCAGGTACATATCTGCGATGCCTCGCCGGAGGCGATCGCGGAGTTTCTCGAAGCGAATCCGAATGCCACAGCGACTCTTGCTGACGTTTCCAATACTGGCGACGTCGACAGGGTCTTCGCCGATTTTGATGAGAAGCACGACCAACTCAACATACTAATCAACAATGCCGGCATCTCTGGACCATCCGCGGCCGTCGAAGATGTTGCGACCGAAGACTGGGATCAGTGTCTCGCTGTGAAATTGAGCGGTGCGTTTTACATGACGCGCCGAGCCGTGCCACTGCTCAAACAAGCCGGCGGCGGCAGTATCATCAACATGTCCTCGTCGGCCGGCCTGTTCGGCACACCCATGCGGTCGCCGTATGCGGCCAGCAAATGGGGCCTGATCGGTTTGACCAAGACCTGGGCGATGGAACTTGGGCCGCACAATATCCGGGTCAATGCCGTGTGCCCTGGTTGTGTCAGTGGACCCCGCATTGAGAGTGTGATCGAGAGAGACGCCAAAGAGCGTGGTGTAAGCCCACAAGAAATACGCGACGTCTATCAGCGCCAAAGCTCAATGCGAAGCTTTGTATCGCCCGAGGAAATCGCGGACACGGTTTTGTTTCTGGTATCCGACCAGGCTGGAAAAATTTCAGGACAGGCTATGTCGGTTGATGGTCATACTGAAACTCTGGCAAATTGGCTCGACTGATGCGCGCTGCCTGGTTTGAAGAATTTGGGGACGCCGCGAATGTACTAATTGTCGGCGAACTCGATACGCCGGCGGCGGCGCCTGGTGAGGTTCTGGTTCGTCTGCACACGAGCGGCGTTAATCCTTCCGACGTGAAGAAACGTGCCGGATCATTTCCGAACTTGCTCGACGGTGGCTTAGTCATTCCTAACAGCGATGGCGCCGGGATTATCGAGGCTGTTGGCGAGGACGTTGATGCATCGCGAGTCGGTGAGCGCGTGTGGGTATATCAGGCACAGTTCGCACGCCGATTTGGAACCGCCGCTGAGTATGTCGCGCTCGACAGTTCACGCGCGGCGCCTCTACCGGATAACGCCGGCTTCGATGTTGCGGCTTGTCTGGGTATTCCCGCGATGACGGCACACCGCTGCGTGTTTGCGGACGGTGACGTCAAAGGGCAGGCGATCGTCATCACGGGTGCTGCCGGCCGCGTAGGCTACTACGCCGTGCAATGGGCAAGTCAGGCGGGTGCTACCGTAATCGCGACGGCCAGTAATGCCGAAGACGCGGCTGCGTGCAAGGCTGCCGGTGCCGCACATGTTGTTAATCATCGTAGCGACTCATTTGCCGATGACATATTGTCAGCCAATGGTGGAGCGCGCGTAGATCGCGCGATCGATCTGGAGTTTGGAGCGAACCTCGCAACCTGGATCGCTGTGCTTAAGACATCAGGCACTATCGCAACTTACGGATCGGTGGCGATTCCCGAGCCAAAGCTGCCGTTCTTTCAGTTCATGTATATGGACGCGAATATTCGCTTCATTATTGTTTATGCGATGCCGGAAGCAGCCAAGCAGCAAGCAATAGCCGACATAAACACGTCTCTGGCGAATGATGCTCTGCAACACCGGATCGCTGCGACGTTTTCTTTGCAGGACATCGCTGCTGCCAACGAACTCATAGAAAAAGGTACTATTCGGGGCGCAGTGATCCTCAATATCGAATAACAACAAGAAGAGGCGCAGATGGAACAAAGCAAGATCGACTGGCCAAGCTTTATCGCGACCGTTGCGATGATACTGATCGTCTGTATTCCGCTTTTTTATCTGGGCGACAGTGCTGCTCCCTACTTGCAGCGAGTTTACGACTTTATTTCAGACCAGCTCGGCATTCTCTATTTGCTGGCCGCCGTAGCCACCGTCGGATTTCTCTTGTGGCTGGCCTGCAGTCGCTTTGGTGATGTTCGCCTCGGCGATGACGAAGTTGAATTCAGTCAGATGAGCTGGATTGCGATGCTTTTTTGCGCCGGCATCGGTGCCGGCCTCATGTACTGGTGTGTCATCGAATGGACTTATTACTTTGAAGCGCCGCCATTCGGTGTCGAAGCTCGTAGCACGGAGGCGGCCGAGTGGGCGTCAACCTACGGCTTGTTCCACTGGGGCGTTACAGCATGGGCTTTTTACTGTCTGCCAGCTATCGCCATTGCCTACCCGTATTACAACCGCAAGTTGGATATCTTGCGCTTTAGCGTGAGTTGCAACTGGTTCCTGAAAGGCAAAGAGCATGGTCCTGTTGCTCGCATGATCGACTTTCTTTTCATGGTCGCGTTAATCGCAGGCGCTGGAACCGGTCTCGGTTTTTCCACGCCAATGATCGCCGAATGCCTGACGTGGTTATTCGGCATCGAACACACCTACGGACTCGAAATATGGGTCATGGCGGTTTGCGTCAGCTTGTTCGTGTTCAGCGTCTGGCTGGGTCTGCAAAAGGGCATCAAGCGACTTAGCGACATAAACCTGTTTCTCGCCCTCGGCCTACTACTGTTTATTTTGTTTGCCGGCCCGACTTTGTTTCTCGTCAAGACCAGCTTGAACGGACTTGGACTAATGACACAGAACTTCATACGTATGAATTTTTGGACCGACCCATTTACCAAGTCGGGTTTCGTTGAGGACTGGACAATATTTTACTGGGCCTGGTGGGTTGCGTTCGCTCCGTATGTTGGGCTGTTCATCACTCGCATTTCGCGCGGCCGCACGATCAAGCAGGTGATCAAAGGCATGCTTCTTTTTGGGTCACTCGGTTGCTGGGTGTTCTACATGATTATTGGCAACTTCAGCATGTTTCAGCAGCTGAACGAACACGTGGATGTGCTCGGAATCATGAACACAGTCGACGCACCTGCGGCGATCGTTGCCACCCTGGAATCGACGCCAATGGCCTCTGTGGTGATTACTGTGTTCACACTGATGTCGATTATATTCGCCGCGACCACCTACGACTCGGCCTCTTACACGCTGGCATCAAGTGCAACACTGCATTTGTCCGCCGGCGAAGATCCGGCGCGTTGGCATCGCGTGTTCTGGGCATTTGCGCTCGCCGTCTTGCCGATTACCTTGCTATTCGTCGGCGGACTTAAAACGATCCAGGTCATGTTGCTGATTACATCCACACCCATTCTAGTTGTCGGCGTATTCATGTCCTATTCGCTCGTTAAGTCGCTGCAACACGACGTTCCCAAGTAAGTCATGCAACGAATTCTCATCACTGCCACCTTATTGGCTTTGTCAGCCTGCGATCAGGCCCCGAGTGTTGACGTCGATGGCGAAACGCTAATTGGAATGTTCCTTGAGGATGGCAAGGTCGCCGCATTTCTGGGCGTACCATTTGCAGAACCGCCGATCGGCGATCTTCGCTGGCGCGCGTCGCAGCTGCTGAACAGCACCGTCGCAAAACGTGAAGTCACCGATTTTGCGCCCGCATGCATACAGTCGATGCGCATTCTGGACTGGTATCGCTGGCTGGCGGTGGAAATGGGCGGTTCGGCAGACTATTACGAAGACCTGGAGGTGAGCGAGGACTGTCTCTACCTCAACGTCTGGACACCGACGCCTAAGAGCGATGCCAAGTTACCCGTAATGGTCTGGGTACATGGCGGTAGCAACAAGAGCGGTTGGTCGTACGAACCAAATTACTATGGTCACAAGCTCGCACAGAAAGATGTCGTTGTCGTAAGCGTGGCCTATCGACAGGGCGTGTTCGGTTTCTTGTCGCATCCAGATCTCCCGAGGGACGAACCGGTGGCCAACTTCGGCTACTGGGACTTGATCGCATCCTTGCAATGGATACAGGACAACATTGAACAATTTGGTGGCGATCCGGATCGCGTGACGATGTTCGGCGAATCGGCCGGCGCAGAAAACATTCTTGCTCTTATGGCCACAGAAGCAGTGGATGGCCTGCTGCATCGCGGCATCGCACAAAGTACAGCAGGATTCGGACTGACACGTATGTCTACTTTAGCCGAAGAAGAAAAACGTGCTCTTGGGCTTGCAGAAGCACTGGGGCTGCCGCAGGAAAAAAGCCTGGCGGCACTACGCGAAGTACCGGCCGACGAGTTGTTCGCCGTTTATGACGAGACGTTTGCTGGTCACTACCATGCGCCGGCGATTGACGACCAGCTGTTGACCGAATCGACCTGGGCGACCATTCATGGTCGTGGCCTGGGCGGTCGTGAGCTGATCATTGGTAGCAACTATCACGAGTGGTACGCCAACACCGCCGAAGACACCACCTGGGACGATATTATTCGCGAGGGTGCTGCGCTTATTGAAGGCATGGATTATGAAAGCGCGCTGGAAATCGTTCGCAGCGAAGAGGACCCACGCAGGGCTTTAGATCGCTTGCGAACCGCGTCCAACATGCTTTGCGCTTCGCAACATGTCGCTTCGATGGTGAACGAAGCCGGTGGTGCGGCATGGATGTACCACTTCACGCGAACGCCGCAAGGTGAGAACGGTATTTCACTGGGCGCGTATCACGGTGTCGAGTATCCCTACGTTTTTGATACGCATGACCCTTATTTTGCGGTCAACGATACGGATAGAGCTTTGCAAGAAGCGATGCAGGCGTACTGGGTCAACTTTGCGAAGACCGGCGACCCGAACGGCGATGGCGTGACCCGGTGGCCGCGCTTCCAGGCACCGGAATTGATGGTGCAGGAGCTGGGCGATACCGTCATGACCGTACCGGCTCCCGAACCTGAGCTGTGTGCACTTTTTGAAGAAGGGCTCGCCGACCGCGCTGTCAAATAGACACTAAAGCTTACGAACGATATCGCCAACACTGATATCGCCGGACTGCACGACCTTGGCACAGATACCGCGAAAGTTAAGCGTCTTGCCGCGACCAGAGTTGACGAACAACATTGCGTCTACACCAAATCGCGCAGCAAACTTTTTGCAACCAGTATGCGGCGTCTCAGTGACCTCGACGATGGCGTCGCCCAGAGCAAGTTGCGTTCCCGGCGGCAGGTTATCGCCACTCAGGTCCATGTCGACGAAGAGCTGATCGCCGGCGAGTGGCCAGCGGTCTTCCGACCGCGCGACAAGATCGACGACGCGTGTATTCATAATATTGAGTTGCATGTCGGGAACGACCTTGGCGCGAGTCGACCAACTGTCGCCAACGAGACCTACCTCGACATCCAATCGCGCATGTTGCGGCGTCTGCCGTTCGTCGACGTCCGGTCGCCTGACGATAAGCTTCAGTTCACCGTTGTCCGTTGGTGAAGCAAGAATTTGGTCGACGCCTCGCTCGAGTTGCTCGGCGCTCAAGTGTACTTCAGACATGCTTACTCCAGATTCTTTTCATACCAACTAACGTCCCAGTATTTTTCGAACTTAAAACCGACTTCGCGATAGGTGCCGACCTTCTCAAAACCCAATTGCTCGTGCAATTTTTCCGATGTTGGGTTTGGCAGTGCGACGCCGCCGTAAGCTCGATGTACGGATGGCTCTGCGATCATCGCATCCAGCAATGCGCTGTACAGTGCGCAACCAATGCCTTGCCCGGTTTCATCGGGATGCAGATAGACAGACGTCTCAACGGAAGTGTTGTAGGCCGCCCGGGGTTTGAAATTCGTGCTCGAGGCGTAGCCGACTACTACGCCATCTTTCTCCGCCGCCAATAATCGGTACGGCCCAGAATCCGAGAACTGGGCGAACCACGGGATTCGAGCAGCAACAAGGAACGGTTCCGTGTCGAAGGTGACATGAGTGTTGTCGACGTAGTGATTGTAGATATCAACCAGCTGCGAGAGATCGTCAGATTCACCGGGTCGAATGAAAATGTTACTGTTCATCAGGTCTTAAGTTTAACTTCGCACGCCACCAGAGGAAACAATAATGAAAGGCGCAATAACCCCCTACATCTCCCTTATCTCTGCAGTATTTTTTGTTGCTAGTGCACAAGCACAACAGGCCGCCGAGGAACCCATGGAAATGGGCTTTTTTGTTACCAGTGTTGGTGTTGGTGACGGCGGCAACCTTGGTGGACTGTCGGGGGCGGACGCACATTGCGCGGCGCTGGCTGAGAAAGCAGGGTCCAAAAATCGAACATGGCGGGCGTACCTGAGCACACAAGCGACGGATTCCGAGCCTGCTGTTGATGCTCGTGATCGAATTGGTGCCGGCCCGTGGGCGAATGCTAACGGTGTCGTAATGGCGGCCAATCTTGATGACCTGATGTACAACAATGCGAACCTGCAGTATGCGAATTCGGTGAATGAGAACGGTGAGACGGTTAATTCTGGCGCCAGTGGTGACACACCGAATCGACATGACGTCCTGACTGGCACCGACTTGGACGGTACTGCGCCAGATGGCGACGAAGACCTTACCTGTGGCAACTGGACCAGCAATAGCGAAGGCAAAGCGATTGTGGGACATCACGACCGATTCCGACGCACCACGCCAGGAAGCCCCTGGAATAACGCACATCAATCACGCGGCTGTAGCCAGGAAAACCTCATAGCTACGGGCGGCGACGGCTTATTCTATTGCTTTGCTGAGAAGTAAGGTATTTAGATTTTTCCCCTTTTGAAGTAGAAAGATCGCTTTTTTCTACTAGAATTAGGTCAGCTGGACCACATTTTGGATCCAGGCAAAAAGAAAAACAAAGGGGAAAATTAATGTCTATCAGTAGGTACGGCAGGATTGCCGTTGCTGCGTCGTTCGCAGCTGTACTAGCAATGCCAGCAGTGACGTTCGCACAGGAGGAAGAGGCAGAAGATACCGGTCCAAATTTCATACTGGTCCGTACCGTCAACACGAGAACCAGCGGCTCCACAGAGTGGGCCACGCTACAGGAGCAGTTAGTCGCTGCGCAGCCAGAGGACGCTGACGGCCATCGCGATGTGTGGGAAGTTGTCCGCGGCCGAATGGACACTTTTCATATCGTTTCCTGGCACGATGACCGTGCTGGATTTGATCAACAGGGCGAGGGCGGTGGCGACCCACCTTTAGGCGATGGACAAGCCGCCTGGCTTGAAGCTATCGGTCAAACCATTGCAAGCAGAACGGAGACGGAACACCGGATTCACAAGAATCTTTCTATCCCACTGGATGAAGACGTAGAGCCTAAGCTGCTTACACTTCGCCGCTTCACGTTAAAGCCGGGTCAGGATGGTACGTTCCACGACTGGGTCGAAGACGAGTTGAAGCCTGCATTGGAAGCCGGTGGCGCGAATGGTGTCTACTTTAGTCACGTAACACAAGGTAGTGACATCGGTACTTGTGTTGTCGCCAGCCACTTTGCGAATTGGGCGGAACTTGATGGCCCAGGAGCATTCAGCCATATGAGTGACGGCGAAATAGACGGATTATTCGCTGATTTTGATGACATGGTCGAAGGCCACACTGTAAATATTCTCTCTTATAGAGCGGACCTGAGTTACTAGATTGAGAGCGCGTTTATCCGCACGCTCGCATTTCTTGTGTGAGCGTGCGGAGTTTCACTTTGAACTCCTCGCCGTCTTGCGGCGAAAAACCGCGCAGCATCTCTGCTTCGATTTCATCGATCGCCTCTCGCAAAGGGTCTTTACACGCCTCAATTTCTTCGCGTGATTGATTGCTCGCGACGGGTACTCGCGACACCTCTTCCTCTTTAGGCTCCTCGATTTGTTCAGGTAGCTCCACTATTTCAGCCACGTCTTTCACAACAGGACAAGGAGTTTGTTGATACGCAACATTGCCCTCCGCATCCACACACTTGTGGATTTCAGTATCCGCGTTCGCCGGAAGAGCGATTAGCAATATCAATGTGAAAAGCGATGTCCGTATCAATTCGGTACCCCGCAAATGTATGAAAGATAATTGTTCCAGCGTAAGCTAAACACATCAAAGCTTAGACATCAGGCGTCGAGTACTTGTGGAGCAGACATGGGAACCGTAACGAGAATCACTAAATCACAGTTTGCTATCGGTGAGTTGGTTCATCATCGGCTGTTCGACTATCGCGGCGTAATCGTAGACGTCGATCCGGACTTCCAGGGAACCGAAGATTGGTACAATACCGTTGCTAAGTCTCGCCCGCCAAAGGATAAGCCTTGGTACCACGTGCTAGTTCACGAGTCATATCACACCACCTACGTCGCCGAAAGAAATTTGGCGCCGGATGAGAATACGAATCCAATCCGACATCCGATGGTCGAGCAATTATTCACTCGATTCGAGAATGGCCGGTATCTCAACGAAAATCAGATAAACTAGCGCGGGCTCGCAGCTTTGATGTCGTTGATGTAATCGCGCCACGTGTCATTCTCATCCGGATTCCAAATTGCGTGCAGGTCTTCCTCTGCCTCTTTTTCAGGCACGTTCTCCACAACCACCCGATACAGATAAGTCATCGCTGAGGCACGGTAGTTGGCTGCGCATTGCACAAGCACGTGATCCTGCTGATGCTCACGCATGGAAGCACTGAAGCGGTCAAAGTCCGCTTTTTGCGGATCACCCCATTCGACCGGGACGTTTATCCACTCAATTCCCTGCTCGGCAAGCCGCTCTTTTTCTCCGGAAGGTGGTTCATCACGAAGGTCGATAACGACATTCACGCCCTGCTCCTTCAGCACAGCCGTTCCGCCGTCGAGAAGATGCCCCCCTGTCACTAGTCGATCATTCACACGGTGATAATTCATAACCGGCCCGGAATGCTCAGAGTTCATTTGTGCGTAGGCGGAGTAGCCGCTAAGCCCGGCAAGCAAACCGACGGCGATCAGAATGAATTTGTGCGACGCTTTCTTCAACATAGTTCCGACTCCCAAGATATTGCTGTGATTGTATGTTAATTGAGACATCGTCCAAGACTGGATGTTGGGTGAATAAATGTCAACGACACTAATCATAGTCATCTTTCTTGCGGTGTATTGCGCAATCCTCCTGCAGAAGAGCCTGCATATCGCCGGCGAGACTGAACGTTTCGCCGTTGTCACACTCGGCCGATTCGCTGGCTACCGCGGGCCTGGTCTGGTTATGATATTGCCCATAGTGACTCGGGCATTTCGACTAAAGATCGGCGACACCGGAACCCTGATCAGTCCCGAATTCGCAACTTCGCCAAGGTCGAGATACCGGTCACCGGAGTAAGCTCGATAAGAGTGGGTTCTGCGATTGAGGTAACGGGGTTTGACGACGATGGCCCTCGATTCACCAGCGCGGTCTTAGTCGATGGATAGAGAAACTTCCGGTGGGTGCCTGTGCGGCGCGGTTCGATTTACGGCAACTCCCAAACCAGAGTCCGCCTACTACTGCCATTGCCGCGATTGCCAGATCGGAAGTGCAAGCGCTTTTACGGTAGCAATTTACGCCAACGAGAAAGATTTTCGGCTAACGTCAGGCGAGTTGGCCACATACTCCAAAGTTGCCGACAGTGGGCGCAACCTCAATCGAATGTTTTGCCCCAAGTGCGGCACTCCATTGGCATGGACCGGAGACGGGTTTCCAGAAGTAGTGCTGGTATCACTAAGCAGCCTGGACGACCCGGAGGCATTTACGCCAGTGCATGAAGGCTGGACGGATAGTGCCGTTTCGTGGTGCCGAATTCACGATACTGTTGAGAGCTTCCCGGGGCGACCTGAAAGGGATTTCTGACAATGAAACTTGAAGGATCTTGTCACTGCGGCGGCGTACGATTTTCGCTCAATGCGAAACATCCGTATCCGTTCAATTACTGCTACTGCTCGATTTGCCGTAAGACAGCGGGTGGTGGCGGTTATGCGGTCAACCTCGGCGCTGATAACGCGTCCCTTCAGGTTCAAGGTGAGGACAATCTCTCTGTTTACCAAGCCGGCGAGGGTCCGGCGCGTCGCCACTTCTGCCGGACGTGCGGCAGCGCTTTGTGGGCCTGGGATCCGCGCTGGCCGGAGCTAATTCACCCTTTCGCTTCCGCGATCGATACCGATCTTCCTATCGCGCCTGAACACACGCACCTAATGGTGAATTCAAAGGCTTCCTGGGTCGAGATACGCGAGGCGAAACACGATAAAGTGTTTGGCGAATACCCGGACGAATCACTTGCCGAGTGGCACCAACGTCTCGGCCTTAATTCAAAGAGGTAGCAGCATGAAGATACTCGCGATCACTCTTTTTTGTGCCCTGGCTTTGCTCTCGACAACAACTGGCAGAGTTTCCGGTGCTTGGTGACGCGCCGACGCCCTGCCCCGAGTAGCGCATGTTCTATTTAACTTCAGTTGCGATTGCTGCCGCCTTAAGCAGCGCCACGCTTCCGGATCCGCTGGCCGCTGGCTGGAAAGGTGCTCCGGTTTGCGAGCGTCTTCACAAAGATGCAAGCCAACGAATTTTGCGCTGCACGTTCGCGCCTGGTGTCGGCCACGAACGCCACTATCACAGACCGAATTTCGGATACGCCGTTTCAGGTGGCCGTATGCAGATCACTGATGCTAGCGGCACACGTGAAGTTGATCTGCCAGCTGGCAGTAGCTTTGCGAGTCCCGGGACGGAGTGGCATGAGGTGCTCAATGTTGGTGAGACGACAGTCGT
>PVMS01059062.1_pt1 | contig 20298 bp, 22 predicted proteins | sample 1853461 | NCBI WGS metagenome assembly PVMS01 (sample SAMN08582032, study PRJNA380276) | Marine sediment metagenome, whole genome shotgun sequencing project. | isolation source: ocean sediment barecode stripped | collected 2017 | reverse complement strand
GGGCAACACCGTCGATCCCCAGGCGCTCATTGTGCCGGAGTTTTACGAAACCGATTGCCCGAAATGCGGCAGGCCGGCGAAGCGGGAAACAGATACTTTCGACACATTCGTAGAATCGTCCTGGTACTTCTCACGTTACGCCTGCCCTGACAGTGATAATGCCATGCTCGATCAGCGCGAGGGCTATTGGCTGCCGGTCGATCAATACACCGGCGGCATCGAGCATGCCATATTGCACCTGCTCTATGCCCGGTTTTTCCAGAAGTTGATGCGCGATGAGGGCTTGTCGGCCGCCAGCGAGCCTTTTACCAATCTGCTCACGCAGGGCATGGTGCTCAAGGATGGCGCGAAGATGTCGAAGGCCAAGGGCAATACCGTCGACCCAAAGGCACTCATTGAGAAATACGGCGCGGATACGGTGCGCCTGTTCATGATGTTCGCGGCACCGCCGGAGCAGGCGCTTGAATGGTCTGACGATGGCGTTCAGGGGGCATTTCGATTCCTCAAACGCTTCTGGAGCGCGGTGCAGGAGCATGCAGCGGAGGGTGCAACGGAGCCGCTGAGTACTGTTTCACTCGCTGATCAGCAAAAACAATTGCGACGAAAGACTCACCAGACCATAGCCAAGGTAAGCGATGATATTGGCCGTCGCTACACCTTCAATACAGCCATTGCGGCGTCCATGGAGTTGCTGAACTCGATCAGCCGCTTTGATGATTCATCTGCGCAGGGGAGAGCCGTTGTTCGCGAAGCGCTGGAGTCGGTGATATTGCTTCTGTCGCCGATCGTGCCGCATATATGCCATGAACTGTGGTACGTGCTGGGTCATGAATCGGCGCTCATTGAGGAGCGCTGGCCTGAAGTGGATGAGAGCGCACTGAGTCAGGACATGATTGAACTGGTCGTTCAGGTCAACGGCAAACTTCGGGGCCGGATAAGTGTCGAGCCGGGCGCGGATAATGACGCGATCGAGAAACACGCTCTTGCCGATCAGAACGTGCAGAAGTTCGTCGCCGACAAGGTCATTCGAAAGACCATTGTCGTGCCGGGACGGCTGGTGAACATCGTTGTATAAATTTCTCGCGCTGCTGTCGCTCGTTGTCATGACCAGTAGTTGTGGTTTCCAGATACGGGGGGTTGCTGATGTTCCACCGGAAATGCAACGCACCTATATCGCCACGGCCGATCGACACAGTGGTTTTTACCAGGTGCTGCGTCGCGAGCTGAATTCAGCCGGTATCGAACTGGTTGATTCCCCTGCCGATGCCACCTCGATTTTCAACATTCACACCGACATCACGAACCAACGGGTTCTGTCAGTGTCTTCGCGTAATGTGCCGACGGAGTACGAAGTATTTTACATCGTCAGTTACTCACTCGAGAGCGGCCAGACAACGCTGATGCCGGCGCGAACCCAGACACAGACACGAGTCTATACCTGGGACGAGACGCTGGTACTGGGCAAACAGCAGGAACAGCAAACATTGCGTGACGATATTGTCGGCGATCTTGTGCGCATTGTTATGATTCAGCTGTCGTCTATTTAGCGTTGCAGCAAGATGAGCATTGTTCAGGAAGCTTGCGATGTCCTGTGCATGCGCGATCTTGCCCCGGGCGCCGTTAGCAATCTGCTGCGTCGTTTTGGCATCACGGTCGAATGGTTACAGGAAACTGCAGCGATAAAGGGCAGTTTCTGGGGCGCGCCGGAGGCCGGTATCGTTCGCAGCTCCGTCCACGTCAGACCGGATACACCGGTGCATTCCTTCCTGCACGAAACCTGTCACCTCATCTGCATGGCGCCCGATATCCGTGCCGGACATACAGGCGACGCCGCCAGCGGCGACCTCGAGGAAGCGGCTGTTTGTTATTTGCAGATCCTGCTGGCTGACCTGCTGCCAGGCGTCGGGCGAGACCGCCTGATGTCCGACATGGATGCCTGGGGTTACAGCTTCCGGCTGGGCAATACTCGGCGCTGGTTCGAATCTGACGCCGGGGACGCCCGAAACTGGCTTCTGCAACATCGACTGATCAATGAATTGGGTGATCCAAGCGGTGATTTGCGGCAGCAATAGCTTGTAAAGAATCCATATATCGAGTATTCTCGATATATGGAATTATTAAATGCATTGGAAAGCCTGTCGGCGCTATCCCACGAGACCCGCTTGTGGGTGTTTCGTTTGCTCGTTCAGGCGGGGCCCGGTGGATTGCCGGCAGGCGATATTGCCGATCGTCTGAGCGCCCGACAGAACACCATGTCCAGCCATCTGCGGCAACTGCACCAGGCCGGGCTTATCGATTCACGTCGCGATGGGCGCAAAGTCATCTACAACGCGAATTACGACACGGCGCGGGAATTGATCGTATTTCTGATGGACGACTGTTGCGCCGGCAATCAGGCGGTGTGCAAGCCGGTGGCAGAGTCGCTGGCACAAAGCTGCAAATGAATTGAGAGGATAAAAATGCTTCGATTTCACGTCAACCTTACCGTCAAAGATCTGGAGCGATCTATCTCGTTCTATGAGACCTTGTTTGGCGAACAGGCAACAACGGTCAAAAGCGACTACGCCAAGTGGATGCTCGAAGACCCGCGGGTCAATTTTTCAATCAGCGAAAGCAAAGGCGCGCGCGGCATCAATCATATTGGCCTGCAGGCGGACAGCCTTGATGAACTCGAGGAAATACAGACGCGCCTGGATCTGGCAGAAGAGGCCACTTTCAAACAGCCAGATGCTGAATGCTGTTACGCACATTCGACCAAGAGCTGGGTAAGAGACCCGGATGACGTTGCCTGGGAGACGTTTGTCACACACGGCCAGTTGACGGAATACGGCAACGATCACGTACCACAGGATGCCGCGGATATTGCCGACCTGGCAGAAAAATGTGGAACGAAATGTTGCGCGTGATCTGACATTCGCTCACGCTCAACTGGCAGAGTGTGCTGCCTCTGTCATATAGTAGCCAGCCGGCAAATGCGGATGACAACGCATGGTCCAGATTCGCTACATACTGTATTTCCTCGGCATCGCAGTGCTGACATGGCTGTTGACGCAGATGGAGATTATTGCGCCAGGCTCGTTGAGGCTGCTGGAGTACTCGGATCCCGGCGACACGCTGGGCACCAGTGAATACTCGCCCGTAGAAATTATCCAGGTCGGAATTCTGATCGTATGTGGCTGTCTTTACGCGTGGGTGGGCAAGCATTGTCCATCGCAGCGGCCGATCGCCATTCCGTTTGGTGGACTCGCGACAATTTTTGTCATTCGCGAGCTCGACTATTTTCTCGATCGATTCGTCGCTGACAATTTCTGGCAGGTGATCATGGCTGTCATTGCAGCCGGCCTGATCGCATACACCTATCAGCACCGCCGCCGCTTTCGCATTGCATGGTTACGCATCTGGCCGTCGCCGGGAATTACGCTGCTATTTGCCGGCGCGGCAATCCTGTTCGCATTTGTGCGCCTGATTGGTCATGAACCGCTGTGGATGGCAATCCTGGGTGACGGCTACCAGCGTGTCGTCAAGCTGGCAGTCGAGGAACTGATGGAAATTGCGGGCTATTACTTCTGGTTGATCGGCACTATCGAGTATACCTACCAGGCACGTGCGATCGCGATGCGGGAACCGCAACCGGTGGTTGCCGGGCGCAGGAAAGGGCGGCGCAGGAAATCGGGCGGCAAATACTAGGAATCTGTCGAAAAAGCCGTCCGTGGCCTTTCAACTGATGGCCAACCCGGCTCAGAGAACCGTCGGATTCGGCGCGTCACCGTACACATCATCGGGATCGAAAACTTTCTCGGTGTCAGTGAACTCCAGATCGATGGCGTTCTGCGATTGCTTGCTGGCGAATTCGTCGCCTACCGGTACACGCCGGTAAAAGCACGACCGATAGCCTACGTGGCAGCTGGCGCCGCCGGCGACGTTGACTTTGAGCCAGATACAATCCTGATCGTCATCGACCATGAGTTCAACGACGTTCTGGACAAGTCCACTGGTCGCCCCCTTATGCCACAGCATCTGGCGGCTGCGGCTGTAGTAATACGCTTCGCCGTTGCGAATCGTCAGTTGCAGTGCTCGGCATTCATATAGCCCTGCATCAGAAGCTCACCGCTGGCGGCGTCGGTCGTGACAACGGTAATGAGGCCGCGGTCGTCGAACCTGGGCGCAAGGTCGGTTCCCTCTTCGACCTGTTCGATATTCCGGCGGGATTGAAAATTGACAGTGTGACTCGACATCAGAGCTCCGGCATTTATGTGCTTGCGGCTTGAGGCAGGGCGGCCGATTATATGCCAAATATTGATATGATTGCCGGCTGAAACACCCCGGGCACCGAGGATTTGCGCCGCTACGGCATGGACAGACAATGACAATATACCTGCACGACACGCTGCGACGGAAAAAAGTGGTGTTTGAACCGTTGTCACCCGGCAAGGTGACCATGTACCTGTGCGGACCGACGGTTTACAACTATGCGCACATCGGAAACGCCCGGCCGGCGGTCGTGTTCGATGTGCTTGCAAGACTGTTGCGGCGCAGCTACGACCTGACCTTCGCGCGCAACATTACCGACGTAGACGACAAGATCAACGCGGCATCGGTTGAGTCCGGCAAGCCCATCAATGAGATCACTGAGCGTTTCATCAAGGCCTATAACGATGACATGGCGGCGCTGGGCGTCATGCCGCCCGACATACAGCCACGCGCGACCGAACATATCGCCGAAATGATTAACATGATTTCGATACTCATCGACAACGGCAATGCGTACGAAGCGGACGGGCACGTATTGTTCGATGTGTCGTCATGCGATGACTACGGAACATTATCGAAGCGGGATCTGCGGGAGATGCTCGCCGGCGCGCGCGTGGAAGTCGCGCCATACAAAAAGGCGCCGCAGGACTTTGTTCTGTGGAAGCCGTCGTCGCCCGAGTTACCCGGCTGGGATTCGCCGTGGGGACGAGGCCGCCCCGGCTGGCATATTGAATGCTCGGCCATGTCGGAGAAACACCTTGGCCGTACGATTGATATTCATGCCGGTGGCCAGGACCTGGTATTTCCCCATCACGAGAATGAGCTGGCACAGAGTTCCTGCGCGCATGGCGGCGATATCTTCGCCCGATACTGGTTGCACAATGGTTTTCTGAGCATCGACAGCACCAAGATGTCGAAGTCGCTCGGCAATGTGTTGCTCGTGCACGAGATGGTCAAGCACATTCCCGGCGAGATTATCCGGCTGGCGCTGCTCAGCGCCCACTACCGGCAACCGCTGGACTGGTCAGATGAAGTTCTTGAGTCCGCCCGAAAAATGCTGGATCGGTTGTACGGTTCTCTGCGCGGCATCGAAATCCCGGCTGGCGTACGTGCACGCGCTCGGCCAGGAGCGGCTGTGCTCGCGGCGATTGAGGACGATCTGAATACGCCAAAAGCATTATCTGAAATATTCAATATCGCACGCAAGCTGAACAAGTCCCCGGACGATGACGAACGCATTGAACTTGCGGCAACGCTGCTGGCATCGGGCGAACTGCTCGGCATCGCCCAGGGCGATGTCGAGGCCTGGTTTAGCGCTGGCACGGACAGTGATTTGTCCGCCGAGGACATCGAGGCGCTAATCGAAAAACGCAATGCCGCGCGGGCGGCAAAAAACTTTGCAGCTGCGGATGCCATCCGCGAGCAACTCGACGGTGGTGGCATTACGATCGAAGACGGCCCATCCGGTACTCGCTGGCGACGCACCGGCTGAATCAAGTGAACGAAGTCGAACAGGCGCAGCAGGAACTGGTGGAAGAGTTTCAGTTTTTTGACAACTGGATGGATCGCTATCAGTACATCATTGACCTGGGGCGGCGACTGCCGGATTTTCCGGAGAGTGAGCGCACCGACGAAAACAAAATCAAAGGGTGTCAGTCGCAGGTCTGGTTTACGGCCCGCAAATCCGGCGACCGGCTGCAGTTCCAGGCGATCAGCGATGCCGCGATTGTCTCCGGTCTGATCGCCTTGCTGCTCAGGGTCTATTCGAATCGCAAACCCCGCGAAATTGCGGATACCGCCGCCAGTTTCGTTACAGCACTGCAGCTCGAACAGCATCTGAGTCCGACCCGGTCGAACGGCCTGTCGGCAATGCTGAAAGCCATACACGGTTTCGCGGAAGAGGCGCTCGCCGAAGCATGAGCTCACGCCACGCAAGCGACATTATTGCGCTGCCACTGCGCGGCCTGATCTGGTTGTACCAGAAACTGATATCGCCGTTCCTCGGTTCGAACTGCCGCTTCGAACCCAGTTGCTCCGCCTATGCCGAAGAGGCGCTTCGCGAGCATGGCGCGATTCGTGGCAGCTGGCTGGCTGTTCGCAGAATCGGCCGCTGCCACCCATGGGGCGGTTCCGGTTACGATCCGGTGCCTGCTGCCGATGAGCACGATGAAAGCGGCTGAAATCGCACGTGAGGTCGCCTATCCGCTAAGCCGCTTCGCGATCGTCGTACCGATGGTCGTATCCTGGTTGCTGTTTTCGCTGGCAATGTTTTTTGGCCTGTTCGGATTATTCCTGTTTCTCGCCACCGTTGTGCCGTTCTTTGCCTACCTGATGACGCTGCTGGAAGCGCGGTCATACAACAGAGACGCACCTGCATTCGACGCAGAGTTGATGGCATTCATCGGCAATGCATGGGCGTTGTTCCCGCTGGTCATTGCAGCAATACTCGGCTGGTTGCAGTTGATCGTGCAGCAGAACTACCCGCAAGGTCTGTCATTGTTGCTCGCACTCATAGCGAGCACTCTTTTTCCGGCCTCGCTCGGCGTTCTGTCAATCACCCGGAACCCGTTGCAAGGCCTGAATCCGATCGCGCTTTACAACTTCATCCGGACAGCGGGAACGGACTATCTGCAATTGATCGTCACGCTGGATATGCTGTGGGTGGTGTTGTACCTGTTGTGGATATCCGGAGTATCGACGTTGTTGCTGGGTTTTGGGCTGGTCTACCAGGCTTTTCTGCTTTACAGCATGACCGGCATGGTAACCGGCCGTCACAGATTGGCGGATCAAGTTGATATACCCTTGCCGTTAATGGCAACACCCGGCCAGTCGCGCGTGGCATTGATCAGGGAAAGGGAAAAATTTGCGAACCACGCTTATGGTCTTGTCAGTCGCGGCAATCGTGCCGGAGGACTGACGCACATTCAATCGCGTATCGATGGTGAGGCCGATCAGGACGAAGCCAGCCACTGGTTTTTCAACGAGATGCTCAAATGGGAAAATTCGGATGCTGCACTTTTCTTCGCGCAATCCTATTTACATCGACTCCTGGAACAGCGCGACGATACCAGGGCGCTCAAAATATTGTCGCAGTGTTTTCATGTTAATCCGCGATTCAGGCCCGCACAAGACGACCGTGATGCAGCAAGAGCCTTAGCCGAAAGTTACGGCCGTAAGGATTTGCTCAGCTTGCTTGGCTGAGCGCACCGCGAAAGCCGGCTGTTATAGAAATGTGCGATCGCCAGAATGGACGATCCGGTGATGGTGATTACGCGATCGGCCACAATGCCAATTTCATTGTGCGCCCAGGTGGCGCCAGCCAACAGCAACAGCATGCCAATGATGCCTGCGAACACGATCGCGGCATTTCGATGACGCCGAAAACCCAGACCCAGTGCGATACTGCTGGCAGGTACAACGAGTGCCAGCATTTGCAGATGAAAATGATCTTCCGTCAGTTGTCCGGCAAACGGCAGCAACATCAGCAGCACCGGCATGGCAAGGCAGTGCAATACGCACAGCCCGGACAACGCGATTGCAGCGCGGTCGAGATAGGTGGTCGAATCTGAAGTGCTTCTATCCATTGGTCGTTGTCGTTATGCTGTGTTCGAAGGATTTGTTGATCCACGAAAAGATAATGGTATAACATAACAAAACAATGTGCAAGTAGCTGAAATTAATAAGTTTAGGTTGTTTTATGGACAAACGATTGCTGTCGATTCTCTGTTGCCCGGTGACCCACAAGGGTTTGCGCCTGGCCACCGCTGACCTGCTTAAGCGGGTAAATGAAATGATCAGCGCCGGAAACCTGCAAAACAATGACGGCCAGGCCTTGTCCGGGTCGTTGACTGAAGCGCTTATTACCGACGATGGCAAGATTCTGTACCCGATTAACGATGGTATCCCGGTGTTGCTGGAGAGTGAGTCTGTCACCCTCGAACAACTGGATTCGGCGTGAAGATTCCTGCCAATAACCTAAGCCAAAACTTAAGAAACTCCTTGTTGCGCTGCTACCTGGTTACCGGCGACGAGCCCCTGCTGGTGCAGGAGGCCCTGGACCTCATTCGGCAAAAGGCCAGGAGCGTGGGCTTCGGGTCGCGAGATCTGCATGTCGCGACGACCGGGTTTGACTGGGGAGAGCTTCTTGCATCCGCCGCCAACCTGTCACTTTTTGCGGAAAAGAGAATCATTGAGTTACAGCTTCCGACCGGCAAGCCGGGCCGGCAGGGCAGCGCGGCCATTATCGAAATGATCGGGCAAACGGGCGACGATCTGATTTTCATCGTGCATGCGCCGAAACTGGATCGGAATACCGTGGCTTCGAAATGGGCGAAGGCGCTGCAGGAATCAGGCGGCCTGGTGCAGGTGTGGCCGGTAAGCCCGCGCGATCTTCCGGCCTGGATTAGCGGGCGCATGAGATCGGCTGGCCTGCAACCCGATCGGGAGGCGGTGAGTCTGATGGCCGACCGGGTCGAGGGCAATCTGCTGGCCGCGCAACAGGAAATCGAAAAGTTACGACTGATTTGCGGCGAGGGTGCCGTTTGCGCCGCTGATGTTGATTCGGCCGTGGCGGATAGCAGCCGCTACGACGTTTACAAGCTGGTTGACGCCGCGATTTCCGGTGACGCAAAACGCGCTGTTCGTATCCTCGCCGGTGTGCGCATGGAGGGCACAGAGGCGGTTATCGTCATGTGGGCAATCACAAAAGAGCTACGTATGCTGGCAACGCTGGCTGACAGTGTGCACAAGGGAGTGGACCTGGGCCACGCGCTGCAAAAGGCGCGGGTCTGGAATAACCGGCAGAACATTGTCCGGGCATGTGTCAGTCGCCATGCCGCCAGTGATTTTTTCGCACTTCTGAAGGTGGCGCGACGCGCCGATGCCGCGGCCAAAGGACAAAGTGGCGAAGACGCCTGGCAGCTGGCGACCGAAATCGTTCTCGGGCTGGCGATAGCAAGGGCGCATGCCGCGTGAGCGAGCAGAATGTGGCGCAGGTGAATGAGCCGTGAGCCCGATGGGAATTTTCGGCGGCACGTTCGATCCGGTGCATTATGGCCATCTGCGAACCGCATTTGAGATGCTGCAGGCGCTTCGATTCGATCAGGTGCGCTTCATGCCCTGCGGAGATCCGCCGCATCGCGGCACAACCTATGCTGCCGCTGCATTGCGCCTGAAAATGGTGCAGGCGGCGACAGCCGGGCAAGCGGGCTTTGTTGTCGATGATCGCGAACTATTGCGTGACGGGCCGTCTTATTCGGTGGATACGCTGGCCGAATTGCGGCACGAGTTTCCACAGCGTCCGCTGGCAATGATTATTGGCATGGACGCGTTCCTCGGCTTGCCGAAGTGGTATCAGTGGCGCGAGATCATACAGCTCGCGCATGTCGTGGTCGCCCACAGACCGGGCTGGCGGGCACCGGACATGGGGCCGCTTGGAGAACTGCTGGCCGACCGGGGTACTCACCGCATTAACGACTTGCATCAGGCAAAGTCAGGCCATATATACATACACGACGTTACCCAGCTTGAAATATCTTCCACGGAGATTCGTGAACTAATCGCTGTCGGCAGGGATCCAAGATTTCTGATGCCGGATGCAGTAAGAGACGTCATTATGGACAGTGATTGTTACGCCGCTGGTGATCAGGGTCAGGTAGAGTGACGAGTATAGAATTCAGAATCAGAAATCAGGTGAAAATGGACCATGAATGAATAGTGAACAACTCAGCGATCTCGTAGTAGAGGCGCTGGCAGATGTAAAAGCACAGGACGTCACTAAGCTCGACGTCCGAATTATGACAACGGTCACCGACTACATGATCGTCGCGAGTGGCACCTCGAACCGGCACGTAAGAGCGCTCGCCGAAGCGGTCGCCGACAAGGCGCGCGAGGCCGGTCACAAACCGTCAGGTATAGAGGGAGCAGAAGGCAGCGAATGGGTTCTTCTAGATCTGCAGGACGTCCTGGTGCACGTCATGCTGCCGCGAGTGAGGGAGTTCTATAATCTCGAGAAACTTTGGTCGCTAACTCCATACACTGAGTTTGCAGCGACTGACGGGTGATACATGCACATTCGGCTGGTTGCAGTTGGCGACAAACAGCCGTCGTGGGTTGATACCGCTTTCAGCGATTATGTCGGCAGATTGCCGCGGCAATGGAAGTTCCGGCTTGATACGATCGCCGCGGGACAGCGTACAAAAAGTAGCAGCGCAAGCAACGCCATGGAAGTCGAAGGACGCAAGGTGCTCGCCCGCATTCGACCTGATGATTTCGTCGTGTTGCTGGACGAACGCGGGGAAACCCTGTCGAGCCGAGGGCTGGGTGAGCGGCTGGGAGACTGGCAATCTGCAGGACGCGACCTGTGTTTCATTATCGGCGGACCCGAGGGCGTGTCGAGCGAATGCGGGGAGCGGGCTGATTTCCGTTGGTCACTGTCCCGCATGACCTTGCCGCATGGCTTGGCCCGCGTGATGTTCGGCGAACAATTGTACCGGGCCTGGACCCTGACCCAGGGACATCCTTACCATCGTGACTAAACTGCATCTGGCGTCTTCTTCGGCCCGGCGCGTGGAAATACTCACGGCATTGGGACTTCAATTTACCGCTGAAGGAGTGGATATCGATGAAACACCGCTCCCGGGCGAGCCGGCCAGCGAAATGGTCTTGCGCCTGGCCGAGGAGAAGGCGCGAAAAGCGGCGACATGTCACCCGGGAATGATATTGGGATCCGATACGGCGGTGGTGCTTGACGACCGGATTTTCGGCAAACCGGAGTCCGAAGAAGACGCACTTGATATGCTGTCCTGCCTGTCCGGACGTTGTCATGAAGTACACACCGCGATTGCCCTGCTCACAGGCGACCAGGTCGTGTGCGACCTGTCAGTAACACGAGTTTGCTTTCGCGAAATTCAAGCGGACGAAGCGCGTCAATACTGGCAAAGTGGCGAGCCGGAGGGCAAGGCCGGAGCGTATGCAATTCAGGGTCGCGGCGGCATATTTGTTGAATCGATTGCCGGGAGTTATTCCGGCGTCGTTGGGCTGCCGGTGTATCAGACAGCGCTGCTCCTGCAGCAGGCAGGTATGTCGGTGCTTACCGCCCCATTTAAAGAGGATGCAAGGGCTCTATGACGGACGAATCTCAACGCGAGGATATTCTGGTGAATGTTACACCGCGAGAGGTGCGGGCTGCATTGCTGGAAAACGGTATCCTGCAGGAGGTTCAAATAGAACGTGCCGCGCGCCGCGGCCTCATCAGCAATATTTACAAAGGAAAGGTCTCGCGTGTGCTGCCCGGCATGCAGGCTGCTTTTATTGATTTAGGATTAGCGCGAACCGGGTTCCTGCACGCCTCTGATATCGCCAATGGAAAGGGCCCCGACGCGAATGGCGAGGCTACACCGGATATTCGTGAGCTGATCAGCGAAGGTGCCGAGGTGCTGGTCCAGGTGGTGAAGAACCCGCTGGGCAGCAAGGGCGCACGCCTCACAACCTTTATTACCCTGCCATCCCGTTATCTCGTTTTGTTGCCTGATGGCGGCAGCGTAGGTATTTCTGCCCGTATCGAGGATGAAGAGGAGCGTGAGCGCCTTCGCAGCCTGCTGGAGGACATGCTGGACGGGCTGGACAAGCCGGGCGGCGTCATCATCCGCACAGCCGCCGAAGGAGCGCCGGTCGAAGCATTGCGAGCCGACCTGGGTTTCCTGCTCAAGTTGTGGTCGGTCGTTCAGGTTGAGTGCAGCAAAGGTAAGGTAAAAACACTGATTCATGAAGATTTGCCGCTGCCGATACGGATCATGCGCGACATGGTTACCAGTGACGTCGAACAGATTCTGGTCGACTCGGAAGACGACTATCGGAAAATGAAGGCCTTTGCCGCCAGTTTCCTGCCCGAATTGGAGCCAAAGCTCGCGCTTTACAAGAAGCGCCGGCCGATATTCGACCTGCATGGCACGGAAGATGAAATCAAGAAGGCACTGGAGCGTAGTATTCCGTTGAAATCGGGTGGCTACGTTATCTTCGACCAGACCGAAGCGATGACCACCGTCGATGTGAATACCGGTGGTTACGTCGGTCATCGCAATCTCGAGGAAACCATTTATCGAACAAACCTGGAGGCCGCCGTGACCATTGCGCGACAATTACGATTGCGCAACCTCGGCGGCATTATCATCATTGACTTCATCGATATGGAAGTGGAGGAACACCGTCGCAGAGTGATGGAGGTATTGCAGCAGTCGATGGCGCGCGATCATGCCCGACACCAGATCATGCCGGTCTCACCGCTTGGCCTGGTTGAAATGACAAGAAAACGCACCCGTGAGAGTTTGCAGCGAATTCTTTGCGAAGACTGCAGCCATTGCAACGGGCGCTGTTTTATCATGTCCGCGGAAACGGTTTGTTTCGAGGTTTTTCGCGAGGTCATCCGCCAGCACCGCCAATTCGAGTTCGACGAGTTGCTGGTTCTGGCACATCAGGACGTCATCGACCTGCTGCTGGATGAAGAGTCGAATGGTCTGCTCGAACTTGAACAACAGATCGGAAAACGTATTCGATTGCAGCCCGAATCGCTTTATTTGCTGGACCAGTTTGATGTGGTGCTGATCTAGGGTACTGACTGCATATGCGCCAACTGATTAACAAAATAGTAAAGTCGCTGGCCTATCTTGTGGCGGCACTGGTGATATTGCTGGCGGTCGCGGTCGGCCTGTTCCGCCTGTTGTTGCCGAAACTTCCCGAGTATCAGGAGGAAATCAAAGGCTGGGCCAATTCGGCAATCGGCATGGAAGTGGAATTCGCGGACATGATTGCTCGCTGGCGTTTGAGTGGACCGGAACTCACGTTCCAGGATGCAGAGCTTACTATTTACGATGCCGAGACGAGTCTGCTTACCGCCAGAGAGGTCAGTGTTGGCGTGAGCCTGATGCGTTTGCTGAGAGACCGCGAACTGGTTGTCGATCGAATCCAGATTCGAGGCACGAAGCTGACCCTGCAGTTTAGCGAACACGATGGCTGGCTGGCCCAGGGGCTGCCGCTCACAGAGGTAATCGGCTCGCGCGAGGTGACCGCCAATCAGACCGGTAATGTCGTCGTCGTGGCTGAGGACATCGAGATCGACTACCTGGTGCCCGACAGCAGTAACATCCTGTCTTTTGTGCTGGATACGGTCGAGATATCACGCGATGACACGCGCGTGCTTTTCGATGCGGTCATCGATTTGCCGGAAAGCATGGGGCAGCGCCTGGATATCTCGGCAACACAGCGAAGTGTCGACAAGGAACAAGGGATCTGGCAGTTCTTCGTCGAGGGAAAAGCGCTGTCGATTCCAGGCTGGTCAGCGCTCGATGTGAAACGCTTCCCACAATTTCAGTCCGGCTCGCTGGATTTGAGTGTATCGCTGCGGCGCTCGTCAGCCGGAATCGATTCCGCGACGGCTGATTTTGTGCTTAACGACCTGGCGGGAGCTGAATCAGAGACGTTCGCACCTGTCGATCTTCAGGGCCGGGTGGAGTACGCGCAAGACCCGGGTGGCTGGCTCATCGCGGCATCGAACTTCGTTGTCAGTACGGTAGACGGCACCTGGCCAGGATCGGACCTCAGCGTTGAGGTCAGCACGGCAGGCGACGAAAGCGTGACGGCGGTGTCAGCCTCGGCGAGTTTTCTAAACCTTGACGACTGGCAATATTTCGCCGAATGGTTTCCCGCTGATTTGCGGGTCAAACTGGAGCAGTACGATCCCTCCGGAGTGTTGCGGAACTTGCGACTCAGTCTTGACGCCATGCAGTCCGAGGATTCGCAGTTCTCTATCTCGGCAGAAATGGACGGCGCCGGTGCCGCCGCAACGGCTTCGCTGCCGGGACTTCGAGGCTTGAGTGGATTGATCCGGGCTGACAACCTGGGTGGCCGTCTCGAAATCGCGTCTGCCGGCCTGGTCGTTGATCTTGCATCGCTTCTGCAAGAACCCATTGCGTTCGATGACGCTATTGGCACCATCATCTGGCGACGAAATGCGCAGGGATTGATCATTCTGTCAGACAGCATACGAATCCGGAACGCAGATCTTGACAGCCAAAGCAGCCTGCAGATTAATCTGCCCGCTGGCGCGGCCGCGCCAATCGTCGATTTCCAAAGCAACTGGAGCGTCAATGATATTTCCGCTGTCAAACGATACCTGCCGGCGAAGTTGATCAAACCCAATTTGTACAAATGGCTTGTTGCGGCGCTCGTTTCCGGCAACGCTCCGCGTGGCACGACGCAATTAACCGGGCCTCTCGACAAGTTTCCGTTTGACAATGGTGAGGGTATTTTCAGGATCGAGAGCCATCTTGAAAATACGACGCTTCGCTATTCGGATCTGTGGCCTGATGTAGAGAACATTACACTTGATATTGTTATCGATGGCATGCGCCTGTATTCGGATCGCAATTCGTCCAGCAATCGGGGCAACAGCGTAGTTGACGCGAAAATTGATATTCCGGATCTGCGCAAGCCGATCCTGAGTATAGATGCATTTGCCACCGGATCGCTGGAGTCCATTCGTCAGTTTTCGAAAAACAGCCCAATCGCCAGGTTGTTCGGTGGGCACCTCGAACAAATGACCGTGGATGGCGATGCGTCATTCAATCTGCACGTCACTTATCCTATTTTGACGCGTACGGACTACAACTTTTCAACGCGGATTCAGATCAGCGACGGCACGCTGTCATTCAGCGGATTTCGGCCACAGCTAACGGGTGTAAATGGCATCGTCAACGTCAGTCGCGACGACGTTAGCTCCGAGTCGTTGTTTGGCCACTTTCTCGGGGAACAGGTAGATATCAACCTCAAGTCTGCCGGCGAAGCGATGCCGTCCTATACTGTCGTAGCCGAAGCGACTGGCCTTCTCTCTGACAGCGGAATTATTGAAGAGTTGGCACCACCGCTTGAGAACATCATATCCGGCTCATCGGCCTATAAATTGAGCATGAAATTTCCGAAAGGCGGAGTGGAACAGCCGCTGCCGTTCCAGATTAATGTTGATACGGATCTTGCCGGTATGGCGGTCGACCTGCCGGTGCCGCTGCAGAAAAAAGCCGATGTCAGCATGCCCTTGTCATTCAGCATCGAGTTTCCTGAAGCAGGGCGCATTGTCACCAATGGCAGTTGGTCGGATGATCTGAACTGGACGATGTCATTCATCAGTGCGGCGGATGCAGGCTGGGATTTCGATCGCGGCACGCTGGCTGTTGGCGGCGATTACCCGAGCCTGCCGGACATTCGTGGCCTGCTGATTTCCGGTGAGACGCCGAGTGTATCGCTGGATGAATGGCTCGGCATTGCCCGCAAAGGTGGCGGTAGTGTCGGCATCGCGGATCGCATCCGAACTGTCGATCTTGTCATTGGCAATCTTCATGTTATCGGTCAGGACATCAAGGATCATCGTGTCGAAGTGCAGCGCAGTGCGCAGGACTGGCTGGTATCGATAAGCGGTGAGCAGATAACGGGTTCGATCACGGTTCCTTATGATTTCGAGTCCGGAAGGCCGTTGGTTTTGGATATGGAAACGCTGATTCTGCCGGGTGCAGATGAAGCGCTGGCAAGTACCAGGATTGACCGCGAAGCACCGGATCCACGCAATGTTCCGCCGTTGCAGATAACGGCAAAAGAGTTCGCGCTGGGCAAGCGACTTTTCGGCGAATTGAAAGCGACATTCGAAGCTACAGAGCGAGGTATGGAATCAACCACGCTGTCCACTCGCGATGCGAGTTTTTCTGTTGAGGGTGAGGCAGGCTGGATCATCGATACAACGGATGAGACGGGTCAGCGTACCTATATGAACGCGATTCTGGCCAGCTCGGATATCCAGTCGACGATGAGTCAACTGAAGTATGAGCCGGGCATTACCGGTGATGACCTGGAACTAAATCTCGATATCAGCTGGTCTGGCGGTCCGCGAGAGGACTTTCTCGACAAACTGGACGGTACTGTCGGGCTGCGTGTAGGCGTCGGCACACTGGAAGACGTCGAGCCGGGCGCCGGCCGCGTTTTCGGCCTGTTGAGCGTGGTCGCATTGCCCCGCAGGCTCTCGCTGGACTTCGGAGACGTATTTGACAAGGGCTTCGGCTTCGACAAGATTACAGGTACATTTCGCATTCAGGACGGACAGGCCTATACCTGCGATCTATCGCTGGAAGGGCCTGCTGCAGATGTCGGCATCACTGGCCGAGCCGGTCTTGCAACGCGCGATTACGATCAGACCGCTTTGGTCAGCGCCAATGTTGGCAATACGTTGCCGATCGTTGCTGCGGTAGTGGCGGGGCCGCAGGTCGCAGCTGCATTGTTGATATTTTCGCAGATTTTCAAGAAGCCTCTGCAGGAGGTCGGGCAAATCTACTACGGTATTGAAGGCTCCTGGGATGCGCCTGATGTTACAGTGTCGAATGTGGCGCGTTTCGCGAAAAACAGCGGCGACGCTGGATGCATTGAAGTTGCAGAGTAAAGACCCGGCTAACTGTCGCCGGCTTTACAACAGCGCATTTTCATTAAGGTACTGACACGAGGTTTATAGACTTGGCAGGAACTCCGAAAACACAAGACACGATCGAGCACGTGATTTCGCAGGTACTCGAACCGGCAGGTCTTGACGAGCGCCATCTCAACAAGGCGCTCGGTTCTATCAATTTGTCCGACGTCGACGCCGCCGACCTGTATTTTCAGGTCAGTCGCCAGGAGAGCTGGTCGGTCGAAGACGGCAAGCTCAAGGAAGGTAGTTTTCACCTGGATCAGGGCGTTGGCGTACGTGCCGTTTGCGGCGAGAAAACGGGCTATGCCTATAGTGATGAATTGCTGTTGCCGGCGCTCGAACAAGCGGCCACAGCCGCGCGGGCGATATCGCGGCACGGTGAATCGAAATCGGTGCAGGTCAGCGCGAGCGGACCGGCACGCGCTCTGTATCCCACCGTGGACCCGATAAGCACGATCCCGGACGAGGAAAAGACGCAGTTACTGTTGACCCTGGATAAAGCGACCCGCTTGCTGGACAAGCGTATTGAGCAGGTCATGATCAGTTTGAGCAGTGTTCAGGATCTGATCCTGATTGCGGCCGCGGACGGCACACTTGCCGCCGACATCAGGCCATTGGTGCGTCTGAACGTCAGCGTCATCATGGAAGAAAACGGGCGCCGCGAGCAGGGCTACTCGGGAGGTGGCGCACGTGCGGGGCTGGACTATTTCCTGGGCAACGACCTGCCGCTTGATCTGGCCAGAGAGGCGGTGCGGCAGGCAATCGTGCAACTGGAAGCGCAACCGGCACCGGCGGGCACCATGCCGGTCGTGTTGGGGTGTGGCTGGCCTGGAATATTGTTGCATGAAGCAGTCGGTCATGGCCTGGAAGGGGACTTCAACCGCAAGGGGACGTCAGCGTTCAGTGGCAAGCTTGGCCAGCGGGTTGCATCGTCTCTGTGTACGATCGTCGATGATGGCACGATGATAAATCGCCGTGGGTCGTTGTCTATTGACGATGAAGGCACGCCCGGGCAATACAATGTGCTGATTGAGGACGGTATCTTGCGCGGCTACATGCAAGACAAGCTCAATGCCCGTCTGATGGGTGTTGCGCCGACCGGCAATGGACGGCGTGAATCATTTGCCCACATTCCAATGCCGCGCATGACCAACACCTACATGCTGGCAGGACCGCACGATCCCGAAGAGATAATCGCATCTGTGAAGAAGGGAATTTTCGCGCCGAATTTCGGCGGCGGTCAGGTTGACATTACTTCAGGAAAATTTGTGTTCTCGGCCAGTGAAGCCTACCTGATCGAAAATGGCAAAGTGACGACGCCGGTCAAAGGCGCGATGCTGATAGGCGATGGCCCGGAAGCCCTGAGCAAAATATCGATGGTCGGCAACGACCTCGAACTCGATCGCGGCGTCGGTACATGCGGCAAAGACGGTCAGTCTGTGCCGGTTGGTGTTGGACAGCCGACTTTGAAAATCGACGAGCTGACTGTTGGCGGTACCGGCTGAACGATCTGCGGCGCTGTGCGTATGACATAACGCGAAATTATTGCTGCTTGATTGTGAATTGCTTCACTACACGCGCATTATGTCCATAGTATGATGCGGCGCTTGCATGGAGGATACAATCGCATGGCTTTCGAAAATACAATAACAGAACAGGACATGGACGCAGCAAGCCGCCAATTCGTACACGGGCTCAAGGATAGCTCCGCAGGGAGTGCCGCCGATCTTGATGTTGACGGCCTCTCCGAGTCACTGCTGGCGCGACTTATCCGCCTTTTTTCGTCAAGTAGGGCCTGAACGAAAAAACCCAAAATATCATGTAGTTAGGATGAAATGCCGCGACCGCCGGGCACGCAAGCCCGTGCGGTGTATTTGTGCTGGCTGGACTATTCGCAGGTGTGCAAGGACAATGACCGTGCCTGAGAAACGGATGTAGCGCGATATGTGGGTGTCAAAACCGATTTACGAAAGTTTGCCCTATTTCTATCTGCTGGTTGGTGCGATCTGCCTTGCGGCGTCGATGTACCTGAATCACTGGTTCTGGCCGGAGATTTGTTTCGGCGTCGGATTGTTGTGTCTCGTTGCAGGGCTGGTCGTCTGGTTGAAGCGCAGAGATCATCGTGACCACGACAAGCGCGCGAGTGGAAATCCGGACTACTAGTCAACTACCCGGGCTGCGCCTGATCTCGCTGACCGAAGCTTCGTTGGAGATTGCTTCCGAATCATCCGCTTTTGCTGTTGTCCGCAAGTCTGCATAAACCAGTTCATGAACGCCGAGCGAGACAATGTCGCCATCTTCCAGCCGGCGTTTTTTCACGCGCTGATCTTCAATGAAAATTCCGTTGGTGCTGTTGAGATCCTCTATCGTGCAACCGCTGTCGTCGATGATCAATTGTGCATGATGCCGACTGACGAATTTGCTTCGGATATAAATTTCGTTGTCGGACGAGCGTCCGATGATGACCCTGCCGGCATCGAATTCGTATTCGTTGACGATCTTGCCGTCAGTTCGCACTTCGATCCTGACAAGGTGTTTTTCCGGCTCGTTTTGTTCCACGATTTGTGCCAGCGAGGGATAGCGCCCGGTCGAGTATTCATGCTCCTTCCAGCCAAGTTCTTCCACCGCCGAGTGGATGTCATCAACAGCAACTGACGATTGGTCCTCAGCAAAGGCACAAAGCAAGGTCGTATCGCAAAGCGTGTTGATCAACCGCGGTATACCGCCTGTGAAACGGTGAATCGCGTCGTAAGCCGCATCCGAAAACAAATCGTTGTTTTCCTTCCCGGCGACAGCAAGTCGATGATCGATATACTCGCGCAATTCGCGCCTGTCCAGCGGGCCAATATGAAAGCGCAAGCGAACGCGTTGAACGAGCTGTTTCAGGCCAGGCGAGTCCAGCGTCTCTTTGAGCTCCGGCTGACCTGCCAGAATAATGCGCAGGACCTTTTCCTTATGCGTCTCGATGCCGGACAGCATGCGAATTTCCTCCAGCACTTTCTTGCTCAGGTTTTGTGCTTCATCGACGATCAATACCACTTTCTTGCCATTCGAGTATTGCTCAATCAAATACATATTGAGCATGTCGAGTAACTCAACCTTGCGCTTGTTAAAGGGCTTGAATCCGAATTCGGTCAGCACGGATTGCAGAAACTGGGTTGGCGTCAACTGTGTTTGTGAGACCAGCGCAAACTCGACCTGGTCATCCAGTTCGCTGAGAAAGCTCTGCAGAAGTGTTGTCTTGCCGGAGCCGATGTCCCCCGTAATCACGACAAATCCGTCTGCCAGCCAGATGGTCGATTCCATGTAGGCTTTGGCGCGCGCGTGTTGCTTGCTCCAATAGACGAAATCAGGGTCGGGTGTGAGCCTGAATGGTTGTTCGGTGAGATTGAAATGCTGAAGATACGACATGAATAATTGAAGCGCGCAAATTCTCCGGTCTGACCCTAGTTATAATTTCCAGTGTACCCGCATTTTAGCGCATCAGGCCATCGGGAAATGCGAGGCAGGTGGTCTTTTTCCTACTCTGACAGCGCATCCTGCAGCTG
>PVMS01146084.1_pt1 | contig 20304 bp, 18 predicted proteins | sample 1853461 | NCBI WGS metagenome assembly PVMS01 (sample SAMN08582032, study PRJNA380276) | Marine sediment metagenome, whole genome shotgun sequencing project. | isolation source: ocean sediment barecode stripped | collected 2017 | reverse complement strand
GCATGCTTTTATCTACCTGCTGGGCGCCATCGCTTGGGTGGTACATCGCTTGCGGATGGCCGACGGCTTTTTTCCAGGCTTCCTGCAATACACGGTGGTCATTGTCGCCACCGGCACGCTGCTGGTAGCGGGGCATTTCATCGAGGTGGTGCTGTGGGCCTATGTCTATGCCGTGGTCGGCGCCGTTCCCCCGCACACGGACCTCGTCTACTTCGCCTTTGGCAACTACACGACGCTCGGTTATGGCGATGTGGTTCCAGTGCCCCAATGGCATTTGCTCGGCCCCATCACGGCGCTGAACGGCGTCATGCTGATTGGCTGGTCGACGGCGCTGATCTTTGAGATTCTGCGGCGCTCAGCTCCCCCCCAGAAACACTAACGAAGCTTTCTTGCTCGAGAAGACCGCCGCGCACAGGCGCTGTCTCGACAGCCGGCCGCCGGTTGGCGCGAACCGCGAACAGTCCCCGCTTCGGCGCGAACAGGAAGGCCGCCACAAAGGCCGACGCCTGGACGAGGACGATGCAGGCGCCCGTTGCGCCATTGATGTGGAAACTCACCAGCGTGCCGAGCGCGGCCGACGCCATGGCCACCACCACGGCAATCCACAGCATCCGTCCAAAACTGTCGGTCAGAAGATAGGCCGTGGCGCCGGGCGCGATCAGCATGGCGATGACCAGGATGATGCCGACGGCTTTCAGGGCGCTGACGATGGTGAGGGAGAGCAGCACCAGCAGCCCGTAATGCAGCACGCGCACGGGCAGACCGATGGCGCGGGCATGGTTCGGGTCGAAGCAATAGAGCAGCAGGTCGCGGCGCTTGATAAGCACGATCAGCAGCGTGCCGCCAGCGATGATCGCCGTCTCGATGAGATCGGCGGTCGTCACGCCAAGCACATTGCCAAACAGAATGTGATTGAGATGCTGCTCGGTCTCGATCTTGGTGAACAGGACCAGCCCAAATCCGAACATGCCGGAGAACACGATGCCCATCACCGTGTCTTCTTTCACGCGGCTATTGTCCTTGAGATAGCCGGTCGCCAGCGCACAGCCCAAGCCGGCGGTGAAGGCGCCAATCACCAGCGGGATGCCCACCACATAAGCGATGACGATGCCCGGCAGCACAGCATGGGAGATGGCGTCGCCCATGAGCGACCAGCCCTTCAACACGAGATAGCAGGACAGCACGGCGCAGACGGCAGCCACCAGCAGGGACACGAGAAGCGCGCGCTGCATGAATTCATAGGCAAAAGGGTCGGTGAACCAGGAGATGACAGCCATTACGCAGCAACCTCCGTGACGGCACGACGCCGGCGGCGGGCGGCCAGCACGCCATGCTTCGGCGCGAAGTAGAAGGCGAGAAGGAACAGCACTGTCTGAAGCGTGACAATCACCCCGCCCGTCGCGCCATCGACGAAGAAGCTGAGATAGGCGCCGACGAAACTGGTGCCCGCGCCAAGCGCGATGGCAATGACGAGAAGCCGGCCAAAGCGGTCGGTGAGGAGATAGGCGGTGGCGCCGGGCGTCACCACCATGGCGATGACCAAACAGGCGCCAACTGTCTGCAACGCCGCCACCGTGCAGGCGCTGAGCAAGGTGAAGAACACGATCTTGAGGAGCCCCGTGTTGACGCCAATGCTCTTGGCGTGGGTCTCATCGAAGAAGGTCACCATGAGGTCCTTCCAGATGAAGGCCATGATGGCGAACGAGACCACGGCGATGATCGCCACTTGCATCGCGTCCCCGTCGGAGATGGCGAGGATGTTGCCGAGCACGATGGTTTGAATGCTGACCGAGCTTGGCCATAGCGAAGCCATCAGCAGGCCGAGTGCGAACAGCGTGGTGAACACGAGACCGATGATGGCGTCTTCGCGGAGCCTCGAGTGCTGCTTGACGAAGGTCATGCCGAGCGAGGCCAGGATGCCGGCGAAGAAGGCGCCGATGGCAAAGGGCGCGCCGATGATATAGGCGGCGGCGACGCCGGGCACGATGGAGTGGCCCAGCGCATCTCCCATCAGCGACCAGCCTTTGAGCATCAGATAAGCCGACAAGAATGCGCACACGGCGCCCACCAGCGCGCTGACCCACATGGCTTTCATCATGTAGTCGTAGCCGAACGGCACCATGAGTTCGGTGAGGAGCGCGCTCATTCCTTATCGTCCGTGGCTTTGCGCTGGCGCGGCTTGCCGTCATAGAACACCAGCGGGCGCTCATCGTCGGTGAGGACGTTCAGCGTCCGGGCATCGTCGTCCTCATGGAGCGCATGTCCGCCAAGCTCGAAGTTCCGCAGCACGCCGCCGAAGGTGCGCTCGAGATTTTCTTGCGTGAAAACCTCCTCGGTCGGACCGGCGGCGAGCACGGTTTGATCGATCAGCACCACCTGGTCGCAATAGTCAGGCACGGTGCCGAGATTGTGGGTCGAGACCAGCATGAGATGGCCGTCGGCGCGCAACTCCCGCAGCAGATCGATGATCGCCGCCTCGGTGGTCACGTCGATGCCGGTAAAGGGCTCATCGAGCAGGATGATGCGGCCTTCTTGCGCTAGGGCCCGGGCCAGGAACACGCGCTTTTTCTGGCCGCCGGAAAGCTCACCGATCTGGCGCGTGCGGTAGTCGCTCATGCCGACCCGCTCCAACGCCTCATCGACTTTCGCCCGGTCGGTGCGTGTCGGCACCCGCAAGAAATTCATGTGGCCGTAGCGGCCCATCATCACCACGGACTCGACCAGGACCGGGAAGTTCCAGTCCACGTCCTCGCTTTGAGGCACATAGGCGACGATGCTTTTGGCGACCGCGTCATCGACCGGCAGGCCGCAGAGCCTCACCTCGCCGGCGGACGGCTTCACGAAGCCCATGATGGCCTTGAAGATGGTGGACTTGCCGCTGCCATTGACGCCAACCAGCGCGCAGATGGTGCCGGCCTGGAGCTCGAAGGACGCATCGCGCACGGCCGTAAAGCCATTGGAATAGGTGACGCTGAGATCGCGCACCGAGATGCTCGTTGCGCCCGGTTGCGCCTCGTCGCGCGCGAAGAGATCAAGAAGGCTCATTGTCAGCCCCCTTGTCGCCAAACGCCTTGTCGTCAAATCCTTTGTCGTCAAATCCTTGGGCAATGGTCTCCACGGTTACACGCAGGAGATCGAGATAGGTGGGCACGGGCCCGCCCTCGGTGCTGAGCGAATCCACGTAGAGCACGCCGCCATAGCGCGCGCCCGTCTCCTTCGCGACCTGCTTGGCGGCGCGGTCGGAGATGGTGCTCTCGCTGAAGACGACGGGAATATTATGCTCGCGCACCAGCTCGATCACCTTGCGCACCTGTTGCGGCGTGCCTTGTTGGTCGGCGTTGATGGGCCAGAGATAGGTCTCGCGCATGTCGTAGTCGCGAGTGAGATAGGAGAAGGCGCCCTCGCTCGTCACGAGCCAGCGCTGGGCTTGCGGAATCGCGGAGAGCCGCTTGCGCAACGGCTCGTCGGTGGCCTTGATCTTGGCGGCATAGCTTTCCGCGTTGCGGTTATAGGTTTCCGCGTTGGCCGGGTCATGGTGAACCAGGGCTTTGCGGATATTCTCCACATAGATGAGGGCGTTCGACGGCGACATCCAGGCATGGGGATTGGGCTTGCCGTCATAGGGCCCCTCGGAGATGCCCATGGGCGCCACGCCCTCGCTCACCACCACGCTCGGCACGTCTTTGACGTTCTGGAAGAACCGCTCGAACCAGCGCTCGAGGCCAAAGCCATTCCACAGCACGAGATCGGCTTGTTGTGCCTTCACGATGTCCAGCGGCGTCGGCTGATAATCGTGGATCTCGGCACCAGGCTTGGTGATGGACTCCACCACCGCTTTGTCTCCGGCGACGTTCTGGGCAATGTCCTGGATGATGGTGAAAGTCGTGACGACGCGAAACCTGCCATCGTCGTTGGCGGCCTGGCCAGACGGCTCACCACAGCTGGCAAGCATCGCCAGGCCCGCAACCGCCATTGCGGCGCCCACGGTGTGGAGCCGCCGAACCCAATTTGCCACCATAAAATCTCCTTCTCCGGCCCTCCAAGGCCGCCTTGACGCCGATCATAGCTGCAATTGCGAATTATTCGCAACTTAAACCTGGCGTGTAAGGGCAAGCGGCGGCGAGATGGCGCACAGGCGAAGGCACCGGCGGCACCCGAGGCATGACGGCACGGCGGCGGCCTGCTAAGAGCGTGAACGATGACGGCGACCGGGGCACCCACTAAAGAACCGAACTCGGCTAACGCGCCTGACGCGCGGCGCAGTTGGACCAAGATCCTGTTCACCCGGAAGATGCTGACCTGCGTCTTCTTGGGGTTCAGTTCCGGACTGCCACTGTATGTTCTGATTTCCTTGGTGCCGGCCTGGCTGCGCAGCAACGATGTCAACCTCGCCACCATCGGGCTCTTCGCCCTGATTGGCCTGCCCTATACCTGGAAATTCCTGTGGTCCCCTCTGATGGACCGATACAAGCTGCCGTTCCTCGGCCGCCGGCGGGGCTGGGCGATCCTGACGCAGGTCATACTGCTGCTTTCGATTGGCGTGTTGGGCCGGTTCGATCCATCCATCTCGCTCCAAATGATCATCGCGATCGTGTTCGTTGTCGCCCTGTTTGGTGCCAGCCAGGACATCGTCCTCGATGCCTACCGGCGCGAACTGTTGGCCGATGATGAACTGGGTACCGGCACGTCGATCTGGGTCAATGCCTACCGTCTTTCCGGTCTGGTGCCGGGCTCTCTGGCCTTGATCCTGGCCGACCAACTGCCCTGGTCGGTGGTGTTTTGGGTCACCGGCGCCTTCATGCTGGTCGGCATCGTGACCACTTTGACGATCAGGGAAGTGAGCGATGATGCGTTGGCGCCGCACAGCCTGCGGGAAGCGGTTGTCGATCCCTTCGTGGAGTTTTTCAGCCGCGACGGAATCGTGGCCGGGCTCACCATCCTGGCATTCTTGTTCCTCTATAAGCTGGGGGACAACATGGCCACGGCGCTGGCAACGCCCTTCTATTTGGACATGGGCTACAGCCTGACCGAGATCGGCACCGTGGCCAAGGTAGCCGGCCTATGGGCCAGCATCGCCGGTGGCGTGATCGGCGGTCTCGTCATGCTGAAGGTGAGCATCAACCGGGCCCTATGGCTCTTTGGCGCCGTGCAGTTGCTCACCATCATTCCGTATATCTGGCTAAGCCAGTCCGGACATTCTTTGATGGGGCTTTTCGTCGTGGTCAGCGGGGAATATCTCGGCGTCGGCGTCGGCGCGATCGCGCTGACCGCCTTCATGGCTAGGGAAACCAGCATAGCCTTTACGGCCACTCAGTTTGCCCTGTTCAGCAGTTTCATCGCGATTCCGCGCACGATAGCCAACGCATCAACCGGCTTCATCGTGGAATCCTTGGGGTGGACACAGTTCTTCGTGGTCTGCGCCATCGTCGCGGTTCCGGGCATGCTTCTGTTGTTCAAGGTGGCGCCCTGGACGGACAAGCCAGACCGGGCGGCGCGAGCGGAACGAGCGTCTGGATAACAATTAAGAGCCGAGCCGAAACCGCACCGTTCACATCGCCTTGCGGGCTTTGACGGCGGCAGCCAGCGTGCCCTCATCGAGATAATCGAGTTCGCCGCCAATGGGCACGCCCTGGGCCAGCCGCGACACAGCGACATTGCACCCGCTGAGCTGGTCCATCAGGTAATGCGCCGTGGACTGGCCCTCCACCGTGGCGTTCAACGCCAACAGCACTTCGGTGACTTGTGGATCTTGCGCACGCTCGATGAGCTTGGCGATGGAGAGATCGTCGGGGCCAACCCCGTCGAGCGGCGACAACGTGCCGCCGAGCACGTGATAGCGCCCGTTGATAACGGCGGCGCGTTCCAGCGCCCAGAGGTCGCCCACCTCCTCCACCACGCAGATGAGCGTGGGGTCGCGCCTCTGGTCACCGCATAGCGTGCACGGGCTGTGGGTATCGATATTGCCGCAGGTCTCGCAGGTGAGGATGGTGTCGCGTGTCTCCACCAGGGCAACTGCCAGCGGATCGAGCAATTGCTCTTTCTTCTTGATGAGCTGCAGCGCCGCGCGCCGCGCCGAGCGGGGCCCGAGCCCCGGCAGCCGTGCCAGGAGCTGGATCAACCGCTCGATTTCAGGGCCTGCCGCCGCGCGCGCCATTCGGTTTCGCCGCTAAAAAAGTTTGAGGCCGGGCGGGAGCGGCAGCCCACCGGTGAGCGACTGCATCTTCTCCTTCATGGCCTCGTCGGCCTTGGCCTTGGCGTCGGCATGGGCGGCGGAAATCAGGTCTTCCAGGATCTCGCCCTCCTCGGGCTTGAGCAGCGAGGCGTCGATCTTGACGCTGGCCATCTCGCCCTTGCCGTTCAGCGTCACCACGACCATGCCACCGCCGGCGCGGCCCTCGCAGGTCGTCCGCTCCATCTCGGCCTGCATATCCGCCATGCGGCCTTGCAGCTCCTGCGCCTGCTTCATCATTTGCGCGAAGTTCTTCATTTAGTTGGTTCCGTCTTCCTTGTATTTCCGTGGCTCGTCGCGAGCGCCCTGCTCTTCCGGGGCTGGCGACGTCGACCTCACCTCGGCTATCTCAGCGTCGGGAAAATGCAGCAGCACCTCTTTAACCGCGGGGTGGGCGCGAACCTCGTCATATTCGCACGCCTTCTTGGCGTCGCGTTTGGCACGGAGCTTGATGCCCAAAGGCTCGGCCCCTTCCTTATCGCTGATCGCCACGATCCACACGCGCCCGGTCCAGGACTTCAGCTTGCGCATCAGCTCCTGGGCTAAGTCGTCGGGCGCCGTGTCCAGCGGATTGAACTCGATATTGCCCGGCTTGAAATGCACGAGCCGCATATGTTCCAGAAGTGCCTTCTTCAGCTTCAAGTCGCGCTTGGCGTCGACCAGCGCGATCAGGTCCTCGAAGCTGTTCAGGACCGGCGGCTCCGGGACGAGTTCTGACGCCGGTTCCGGGTTCTCGCTCTCGACTGGTGGTCGGGCCTGCGGCGCTTCCCGGGCTGGGCGTTGTACCTGGACGGTGCTTTGCGTCTCCGCCGGCTTAGGATCGGACGCTGGCGCCGGACGCCCGGTTCCGCTGTCGCCTGTGCCACCACCCTCTTTCAGCATGCGAGCGATTGCGCCCGGCGGCGGCAGGTCGGCGGCATAAGCGAGCCGCACCAGCACCATGTCGGCGGCGGCGAGGGGGCGGGGAGAATTGCGCACCTCGTCATGACCTTTGAGCAGCATCTGCCAGGCGCGCGCCAGCACCGGCATGGACAGGCGCTTGGCCAGATCGGCGGCGCGGCCACGCTCGGCCTCGCTGGCGGCCGGATCGGCGGCTGCTTCGCCCGCGGCCTTGACCACCGTCACCACATGCACCGCGTCGGCAAGATCGGTGATGACCTGGCCCGGCTCGGCGCCATCGCGATTCAACTGGTCGAGGCTTGAGAGCGCGCCGCCCGCGTCGCCGGCAAGCACGGTCTCCAAGAGATCGAAGATGCGGCTCCGGTCGGCCAGGCCGAGAAGCTCGCGCAGCGACGCCGCCTCGACCTTGCCGGAACCGTAAGCAATGGCGCGGTCGAGGATCGATAGCGCGTCGCGCACGGAGCCTTCCGCTGAACGGGCAATCAGCGCCAGCGCCGCCTGCTCGGCTTCCGCGTCTTCGGACTGAACGATCCGGCTGAGATGCGCCATCAGCACCTCGATCTCGATGCGCTTCAGGTCGAAGCGTTGGCAGCGCGACAGCACCGTGACCGGGACCTTGCGGACCTCGGTGGTGGCGAAGATGAACTTCACATGCTCGGGCGGTTCTTCCAGCGTCTTGAGCAGGCCGTTGAACGCCTGCTTCGACAGCATGTGCACCTCGTCGATGATGTAAACTTTGTAGCGCGCGCTATTGGGCTTGTAGTGGGCGCTGTCGATCAGGTCGCGGATATCGTCGATGCCGGTATGGGAGGCGGCGTCCATCTCGATCACATCGAGATGCCGGCTCTCCAGGATGGCGCGGCAATGAACGCCATCTTCGGTGATGTCGAGATTTGGGCCGTCACCATTCGGGCCTTCATAGTTCAGGGCGCGGGCGATGAGGCGCGCGGTCGTGGTCTTGCCCACACCGCGCACGCCAGTCAGCATATAGGCCTGGGCGATGCGGCCAGTGGCGAACGCGTTGCGCAGCGTCCGCACAATGGCCTCCTGGCCGATCAGCTCGGCGAAGACCTGGGGCCGGTATTTTCGGGCGAGCGCCGCGTGGGTTTCAGGCGCGCTCTTCGCTTGGTCTTCGGCTTCAGCCATCGCAGGGATCGGACTTTAACGCCTGGGTTCTAGGAATATTTGGAGCGGCGGGTCTTGATTAGCTCCGCGATACGCCACGCGAAACTGGAAGCAAGGTGGGAGGCTGGACGAGCAACCCGCGAAACGCTCGTTGGGGCTGCTTCCTTCCGGATCTGACCCGGTTGGCGAGGCACGCGCCTGCTGCCAACCTCCCAGCAGGAGTATATCGGGGATCGCGACGCCTGTGGCAACCGATCAGACGCTTCGTGTGCGAGCAAAGCGGATATCTGCCCGATATGGACCTGTGCTAGCCTCGGAGCGTGGCATTCCTCATCGCGCTCCATATCCTCGCCGCCATGGTTTGGGTCGGCGGCATGTTCTTCGCCTATGTGGTGTTGCGCCCCTCCGTGGGACCGCTTGAACCAGAGGCGCGGCTTGCACTTTGGCACCGCGTCTTCGGCCGCTTTTTTCCTTGGGTGTGGGCAGCCATCGTGGCGCTGCTCGCCAGCGGCTACGGCATGCTGTTCTTCTATCTCGGAGGCTTCGCGCACGCCGGCGGGTCCATCCACGTCATGCAAGCCATCGGCATCGTCATGATGCTGCTATTCCTGCATTTGTATTTTGTGCCCTGGCGCCGGTTCAGCGGTGCCGTGGAAGGGAGAGATTTCCCTGAAGCCGCCACGCAGCTGAATCAGATCCGCCGCATTGTCGCTATCAATCTCGGACTCGGCCTCTTAACGATAATCGTGGGCGCGAGCGGCCGCTTCTGGTAGGGCTCCTGACCAGATCGCTGTGACGCGTTTGCCCGCCTTCCAAACGGAGAATTAAAAATGAGCTCAGATAAAAAGACGTTCCGCAGACCGCCAAGAGCCCCGTTGACTGACGAGGCCCGTGAAGAAGAAGAAGCGCGCCTGGCACGAGAGATCGCCGCCCATCCGGTGACAAAATGCGAGGCCGGCAAGTACAAGCCCACCCCGTCCCGTCCGGGTTGGAGCAACGAGCCCATCGTTTCGCAAGTCGATCAGGCGAACGCCGAGCGCATCGCCAAGAAGATGCGTAAATCCTGACGGTCTGCTTCCGGAGGACGACATTGGCCTCTGACCAAAAAAGCAGCGTCGAAAATGTCGAGCTGCATGCCTTCACCGACCTCAATCGCGTGCAGGATCTGGCGCCCTATATCGCCGCACTCGAAGTCTTCGACAAGCTTCCCCAGCTCCAAGAGCTAAAAGCGCTGGCGCGGATGCGCGCCGGGATCGCTCCCGGCACCAATATTCTCGATGTTGGATGCGGATTCGGTCTGGAGGGTTTGGCTCTCGCACGCTTTGTGGAGCCGGGCGGACGCGTCACCGGGATCGACAAGAGCGCGGCCTTCATCAAGGAAGCGGAAGCCCGCGCGCGCCAAGCGAAAGCCGCCATCGCGTTCCAGGTCGGCGATGCCGAGGCCCTGCCCTTTGCCCAAGCATCGTTCGACGTGACGCGGGCTGAGCGCGTGCTTGTCTACCTGCCCAACCCGGCGCAAGCGCTGACAGAGATGCGCCGCGTCACCCGCCCGGGCGGAACGGTGACGGCCATCGAGCCGGACTTCGGGACCAATGCGATCAATTTCCCGGACCGGGATCTTGCGCGCCGTGTGCTCAATCACGAGTGCGACTCCAATGTGCCCCAAGGCTGGTTGGTCCGCGACATGGCCGGACTCATGCAAGACGTGGGGCTGACCAATGTGAGGATCGACACCCGCATCGTGATCTTCCCACCCGACTTAGCGGCGTCCGTTTTCACCCAGACCGGCGCGACGGCACACAGCGCCGGCGTCATCACCGCGGACGAACTCGATACGTGGACCAGGGGGATCGAAGACTTGCGCCAGCGCGGCCGGCTGTTTTGCAGCATCGGCTATTATTTGTTCGCCGCGCAGGTCTAAAGAGCAGCCCGGCCCGCTTCGCCTTCTAGCTTTTTAGGCCAGCGCGGAACGGGCTCGCTTTATATGAGCCAAGCACAATCACCTCGCTGGTGAAGAAGCCAAGCTCCTCCATGGCAAGCTGAACCGGCCGCTCGCTCGGATGGCCCTCGATGTCGGCATAGAACATCGTGGCGTTGAACGAGCCCTCGAGCTGATAGGACTCCAACTTGGTCATGTTGACGCCGTTGGTAGCGAAGCCGCCCATGGCTTTGTAGAGCGCCGCCGGCACGTTGCGCACGCGGAACACGAAGCTGGTGATGATGGGGCCGTCGCTCGCCTTGGTCTTTATCGGCTTGGCCGCCAGCACTACGAAGCGCGTGGTGTTGTGCGCGGCGTCCTCGATATCCTTCTTGGCGATCCGCAAACCGTAGATCTCCGCCGCAAGCTTGGAGGCGACGGCCGCGCGGGTCGGATCGCCCGCCTCACGCACATGGCGCGCCGCGCCCGCCGTATCGGCCTCGACCACGGGCGCGAGCTTCAATGCCTTAATAGCCTTGCGGCACTGGCCGAGCGCCATGATGTGGCTGTGCACGGTCTTGAGGCCGCTCGTCCTGGCGCGCGGCAGCGCAAGCAGCTGGTGGCGCACCCGCTCGAAATGCTCGGCGACGATATAGAGCCCGGATGCGGGAAGGAGATGGTGGATGCCGGCGACCCGCCCCGCCACCGAGTTCTCGATGGGGATCATGGCGAGCCTCGCCTTGCCGCTTTTCACCGCGCCGAGCGCATCCTCGAACGTGGCGCAGGCGAACGCCTCCATCTTCGGATACGCGTCGCGCGCCGCCAAATGGGAATTGGCGCCGGGCTCGCCCTGAAAAGCGATTCTATTCAAGCGCGATCTGGCCATGATCTTTTCTGGATGGTCTTTTGCTGGAAGGCGGGTGCGATTTAGCTGCCGGATTCAAGAAGTTCACGCGCCCGCGCAAGGTCGGCCGGAGTATCGACACCGAGCGGGACAGTGTCAACGAGCCCGACATGGATGCGCATGCCCGCTTCCAGCGCGCGAAGCTGCTCAAGCTTCTCCCGGCTTTCGAGCGGCGAGGGCGGCAATGACACGAAGCGTTCGAGCGCCGCGCGGCGATACGCGTAGATGCCGATGTGATGGTAGAGCGGACCGTCGCCATAAGGGACGGTGGCGCGGGAAAAATAGAGCGCCTTGAGAATGCCCCCGCGGCCGAGCGGCGTGCCCACCACTTTCACCACGTTTGGGTTGGTGCGTTCCTCTTCCCGGGTGATCTCGGCGGCGATGGTGCCGATATCGGCCTCGCCCTCTTGCAGAGCGCCGACACAAGCGCGCACCAATTTCGGATCGAGGGTCGGCAAATCGCCTTGGAGATTGACGATCGTATCGATGCGCCGGTCGGGATCGAATTCGCTGACCGCCTCGAAAATCCGGTCCGATCCGCTGGCGTGATCGGAGCGCGTCATCACCGCCTCACCGCCTTCTTTGGCCACCGCATCGCGCACCTGCTCGGCGTCCGTGGCCACCAGCACGGGGCCGCAATCGGCCTCGACAGCCCGCCGCCAGACATGGACGATCATAGGTTCGCCGGCAATCTCCGCCATCGGCTTGTCGGGAAGTCGCGTCGCGCTCAGTCTGGCCGGAATGACGATAAGGGAATTAGTCATGATTTTCCGTCTGTTAGCAGAGGAGACCCTTCCCGGAGATAGATTGTGTGCGCGACAGTTCTCCGAGTTGCAACAGGTCTGTGCCCCCTATAGTCTCACGCCGCGTTGCAAGAGCTACAAGAAGTAGCCTCTGCCTGCCGGGGGGATACCAATCATGAAGTACTACTACCTCAATCGAATCGCTATGGCGGTGCTTGTGGCGCTGCTTCTGTTTTTCGGCACGAGAACTTTGATCAACATCGCCAGCGAAGAGCACCCGCCGGAGAAGCCCGGTTACGAGGTTGCTGGGCACGAGAAGCCCCATGGCACGGACGAGAAGCCGGCCGAGGAGTCTGGTGGCGGCGGGTCAGAGGTTCTGGCCCTGCTCCCGGATGCGGATGCGGCCCAAGGCGAAGCCGACGCTGGGCTTTGCAAGATTTGCCACACCTTCGACCAAGGCGGCGCGGCCCTTATCGGCCCCAACCTGTACAACGTGGTCAACAAGGACATCGCCTCCACCGAGGGCTTCGGCTTCACGGGCGGCCTCAAGGGCAAGGATGGCGACTGGACCTACGAGAACCTCGATGTCTGGCTGACCAATCCGCAAGCTTTCGCGCCTGGTACATCCATGGTGTTCCCGGGCATTCCCGATCTCAAGAAGCGCGCCAATGTGATCGCCTTCCTGCGCAGCAAGGCCGACACGCCGGCGCCGCTGCCTGAGCCGGGCGCTTCGGACGAGACCAAGGACATGGACGCGACCGAAGCCATGGAAGAGTCCGAGCACATGGACGTGGACGGCGCCATGGACGAGCACGAAGCCATGGAAGAGTCGGACGAGATGGACGAGCCCGAGGCCATGGAAGAATCCGACGAAATGGACGAGCCGGCCGCCGTTGAGGTGATCGAGGAGACCATTGAGGAGATCCTGGTGGTCCCGGCCATGCTCTCCGATGACGCACCGACCGAGCCTTCCATGGGCGAGGATCCTTCCGCATCGCAGCCTCAGCCGGTTTATCCCGCCGAGGCCATGGAAGTGATCGAAGAATCCATGGAGGAAGTCATCGTGGTTCCGGCCATGCTCTCCGACGACGCACCGACCGAGCCTTCCATGGGCGAGGATCCTTCCGCGTCGCAGCCCCAGCCGGTTTATCCGGACGAGGCCATGCACAGCGGCGAGGCAACGGACGGCGGCGACGCAATGGCGCCTTCCGGCGATGTCTCATCGCAGCCCCAGCCGGTCTATCCCGACGGGATGCCGGACGGCCTCTAGGCTCCATAGCCAAAGAACAGACAAGGGCCTCCCGCACGGGGGGCCCTTTTTTTGTCCAAAAACCTGTCTAACCGGAGAGGATCCGCCCTCGCGGAGATGACCGATATTTCATTTGGCCGTCCAGCACGCCATGCTAGCTTTTGCGAAAGTCTTTTAGCGCCTCCAGCGCCGGCCTGACGGCACGTATTCCTAGAGACGTCGCGACAGGCCATTTCCATCCAGATGGAGCCCGTTCCCCCACTCATGACCTTGCTTCGCGTCGCCCTCGCCGCTGCCTTGACCTTTGCTCTCACTGGCCTTCTCGGTAGCCCCGCAAGCGCCGAGGACACCCGCCACCACGCGCTGTCGCTGATCGGCGAGCCCAAATACCCGGCCAACTTCACGCATTTTGATTTCGTGAACCCCGACGCGCCGAAAGGTGGCGTTGCGCGCATGGCTGACATCGGCAGCTTCGACAGCCTCAACCCGGTGCTCTATCGCGGTGAGAAGGCAGCGGGGCTCGGGCTTATCAATGAGAACTTGATGAGCAGCAGCATCGGTGAGCCCTCGGCCTCGTACGGGCTGATCGCCGAGTGGGTGTCCTATCCGGAGGACTATTCCTCGGTCACCTTCAAGCTCCGTGACGAAGCGCGCTGGCATGACGGCAAGCCGATCACGCCCGAGGACGTGATCTACAGCCTCGAAGTGAACAAGACCGCCAACCCGCGCATGGGCTTCTACTACAAGAACGTCACCCGCGCCGAGGCAACGGGCGACAACGAAGTCACCTTCTATTTCGATACCAATAACAATCGCGAGCTGCCCCTGATCATGGGCCAACTCACCATCCTGCCGAAGCATTACTGGACCGGGAAAGACGCGAAGGGCGAGCAGCGCGACCCCATGAAGACGACGCTTGAGCCGCCGCTTGGCTCGGGGCCTTACCGCATCAAGCAAGCCACCCCCGGACGCGTCGTCGTCTATGAGCGCGTGGCCGACTATTGGGGCAAGGACTTGGCCGTCAACAAGGGCCAGTGGAACTACGACGAGATCCGCTTTGAATACTACCGCGACGCGACGGTGGCGTTCCAAAGCTTCAAGGCGGGCCATCTCGATTATTGGCAGGAGACCAGCGCCAAGAACTGGGCGACGGCTTACGACTTTCCCGCCATCACCGACGGCGAGGTCAAGCGTCAGGAAGTGACCATCGAGCGCACGCAGCCCATGCAGGCCTTTGTGCTCAATTTGCGCCGTTCGCAGTTCCAGGACCGCCGGGTGCGCCAGGCATTCAACCTCGCCTTCGACTTCGAGTCGGCCAACAAGAATTTGTTCTATGGCCAGTATCAGCGCGTCGGCAGCTATTTTCAGAATAGCGAGCTTGCCGCGCCGCTTGAGCCGCCCACGGGACGCGAGCTCGAAATCCTGAACGGCATGAAGGATGAGGTGCCGGCCGAGGTCTTCACCGAGATCCATAAGAACCCGGTGAACAAAGCCAATGCCGACATGCGCAACAATTTGCGCAAGGCCGTGCTCCTGCTGAAAGAGGCAGGATGGCAGGTCAAGAACGGTGTCCTCACCAATGTGAAGACCGGACGGACGATGACGGTGGAGTTCCTGCTGGTGTCGCCACTGTTCCAACGCGTCGTCCAGCCCTTCTTGCGCAATCTGGAGCGCCTCGGCATCAAAGGCACGATCCGCATCGTAGACTCCGCGCAATACACGCGCCGGCTCAACGTGTTCGACTACGACATCATCGTATCGACCTTCGCCCAGTCGGACTCTCCCGGCAACGAGCAGCGCGACTTCTGGGGGACCGAAGCCGCTGGCCGTGAAGGCAGCATGAATCTGATCGGCCTCAAGGACCCGGCCATCGACAAGCTGGTCGACCATGTGATCTTCGCCAAGGACCGCGCCGAGCTTATCGCCTCCACGCAGGCGCTCGACCGCGTGCTTCAGTGGCACGATCTAGTGGTGCCGCAATGGTTCTCGCCGAATGTGCGCATCGCCTATTGGAATCGCTACGGCCAGCCCAAGACGCTGCCGAGTCTGACGCCGGGCTTCATCCAGGTGTGGTGGTACGATCGGCAGATGGCCGAGCAACAGCCGGGACGCTCGAAGCTTTGATGGGCCGGCCAGGCACCCTCTTCGTGAAGGCCGGGGCAAGCGCCCTTCTCGTCCTGGCGCTGACGAGCGCGCCGGTCGCGGCCGCCGAACCCAAGCACGGACTTTCGGCTTTCGGCGACCTGGGCTACCCGACGGATTTTGAGCATTTCGCCTATGCCAATCCGGATGCGCCGAAAGGCGGCGATTTCTCGATGATTGACTGGGGTGGCGTCGGCACCTTCAACAGCCTCAATAACTACCTTCTCAAGGGCGATGCGGCGGAAGGGCTCGGGCTTCTGTTCGACACGCTGATGACGCCCGCGACGGACGAGCCCGATGCCGTCTATGGGCTGGTGGCCGAGAGCGCCGAGGTCGGTGATGACGGTCTGTCGGTGACCTTTCATCTGCGGCCCGAGGCGCGCTTCTCCGACGGCAGCAAGCTCACCGCCGACGACGTGGTGTACTCGTTCGATGTGCTGAAGGAGAAGGGCCACCCGATCTATCGCCAGACCTTGCGCGACGTGGTGAAGGCCGAGGCGCTCGACCCCGCGACCGTGCGCTACACCTTTAAAGGTGATCTCGTGCGCGACCTGCCGCTCGCCGTCTCCGGGCTGCCGATCTTCTCCAAGACCTATTACGCCACGCACAAGTTCGATAAGACGACGCTCGATCCGCCACTCGGCTCGGGCCCCTATCTCGTCGACCACATGGCGCAAGGGCGCACCATCGTCTACCGGCGCAACCCCGACTATTGGGGACGCGACCTGCCGGTCAATCGCGGGCGGTGGAACTTCGACAAAATCCGCATCGAATATTTCCGCGACCGCACCGCCGGCATGGAAGCGTTCAAGGCGGGGTTCTACGATTTGCGCGAAGAGTTCACCTCGAAAGTCTGGGCGACCGAGTACGACTTCCCCGCGCTCCGCGCCGGCCGGGTCACCAAAGAGATCCTGCCCGACGAAACGCCATCGGGCACGCAAGGCTTCTTCATCAACACGCGGCGCGACAAGTTCAAGGACCCCCGCGTGCGTGAGGCGCTTGGATTGGCCTTCGACTTCGAGTGGACCAATCGTAACATGTTCTATGGCCTCTATAACCGCACCGAGAGCTTCTTCGAGAACTCGGCGATGGAGGCGGCCGGTGAGCCTTCAGTGCAAGAGCGCGCCCTGTTTGAAGGGCTTGGCGCGGATGTGCCCGAGGCGGCATTGGCGGCGGCCAAACTGCCGCCGAAGAGCGACGGCTCGGGTCAGGACCGCAAACTCCTGCTCGCAGCCGGCAAACTTCTCGACGAAGCGGGCTGGACCGTGAAGAACGGCGTCCGCGTCAATGCCGAGGGCAAGCCGTTCACCATCGAGTTCCTGACCTACGAGACGACCTTCGAGCGGGTCATCGCGCCTTATGTGAAGAATCTCAAACTGCTCGGCATCGACGCGCGCATCCGCAAGGTCGATCCGGCGCAATATCAGCAGCGCCTGAAGGGCTTTGACTTCGACATCATCACCCAGCGTTACATCATGCGGAATACGCCCGGCGTGGAGCTACGGAGCTATTTCGGCAGCAGCGCCGCCAACACCGATGGCTCGCTCAATCTCGCTGGCATCGCCGACCCCGCCGTGGATGCGCTGATCGAGCGCGTTGTGGCGGCGAAAAACCGTGAAGACCTGATAACGGCGGCGCGCGCGCTGGACCGCGTGCTGCGGGCCGGACACTACTGGGTGCCCCATTGGTACAAGGCGTCGAACTCGATCGCCTATTGGGACAAATTCTCCCGTCCAGTGACCAAGCCGCGCTTCGACCGCGGTATCCTCGATACCTGGTGGTTCGACGAGGCCAAGGCGGCTAAGGCGTCCTCCGATAGGGCGCCTCGCCCGGCGGCGGGCAGCGAAGGCTCAGATGACGAGACCTCCGATGAGGGCACCTCGCGGCTGTGGCTGATCCTTGGCGGGCTTTTCGTCCTTGGCCTGGCCGGCATCTTGTTCATGAGGAGACGCCGCAAGCCTTAGAAGCGTTCCCAGAGCCCAAAACGCAAGAATGATCGGGTTCCAACGGCTAAGAGAATCCAGTAAGCCAGAGGTTCTGGCACCGTAATTCGGACCGCCAAGGCGGGGCAGCGGCCGGACAACCCACAAGCGATAGAGAAAAATGGCCGCCTATATCCTTCGCCGCATACTTCTGATCATCCCCACCATGCTTGGCGTCATGCTGGTGACGTTCGTCATCGTGCAATTCGCGCCTGGCGGCCCGGTGGAGCGCCTGATCGCCCAGCTTTCCGGCACCGATGCCGGCGCCACGGCCAATTTCAGCGGCGGGGGTAGCGACTTCGCCGGTAGCAATCAGCCCGGCATGCCGGGGGGATATCTCGGCGGCGCCATCCAAATATCGCGGGGCCCAGGGCCTCGATCCGGAATTCATCGCCAGCCTGGAGAAGCAGTTCGGCTTCGACAAGCCCGCCTATGAGCGCTTCGGCATGATGATCTGGAATTACATGCGCTTCGATTTCGGCGAGAGCTATTTCCGCGACACCAGCGTACTCAGCCTGATCGCCGAACGCTTGCCAGTGTCGATCTCGCTTGGCCTATGGATGACGCTCATCTCCTATTCCATCTCGATCCCACTCGGCATCCGAAAGGCCGTGCGCGACGGCTCGCGTTTCGACATGTGGACGAGCAGCGTGATCGTCATCGGCTACGCCATCCCAGGCTTCCTCGTCGCCGTGCTCCTGATCGTTTTGTTCGCCGGCGGCTCCTTCTTGCAGATCTTCCCGTTGCGCGGGCTGGTGTCGGACGATTTCTGGATGCTGCCCTGGTACGAGAAGATTCTCGACTATTTCTGGCATTTGATCCTGCCGCTCTTCGCCATGGCGCTGTCGGCCTTCGCCACCACCACCTTCCTCACCAAGAACTCGTTCCTTGAGGAGATCCGAAAACAATATGTGACGACGGCGCGCGCCAAAGGTCTGGCGGAAAATCAGGTGCTGTATGGCCATGTGTTCCGCAACGCCATGCTGATCGTCATTGCCGGCTTCCCCGGCGCCTTTATCGGCGCCTTCTTCGCCGGCTCGCTGCTGATCGAAACGATCTTCACCCTCGACGGGCTTGGCCTGCTCGGTTTCGAATCCATCGTGAACCGCGACTATCCCGTGGTGTTCGCCACCGTCTACATTTTCTCGCTGCTCGGCCTGTTCATCAATCTCATCTCCGACCTCACCTATACCTGGATCGATCCGCGCATCGACTTCGAGACGCGGGAGGTGTGATCCCATGGACGCCCCCACCGACGTCGCCATAACCGAGGAGGTCGCCGCGGAGGGGATTCCGCGCCCCTGGATGTCGGCGCTTAATCATCGGCGCTGGGCGACGTTCAAGGCCAACAAGCGCGGCTTCTGGTCGTTGTGGATTTTTCTGGTGCTGTTCGGGCTCAGCCTCGGCGCCGAGTTCATCGCCAACGACAAGCCGATCCTCATCGACTACAAGGGCGCGTTTTATTGGCCGATCTTCGAGACCTATCCGGAGACCGACTTCGGCGGCATTTTCGAGACCGAAGCCGATTATCGCGACCCGGTGGTGAAGGAGCTAATCACCGATGCCGGCGGCTGGATGATCTGGCCTCCGATCCGCTTCTCCTACAACACGCAGAACAAAAACCCGCCCATGGCCTTCCCGGTGAAGCCCACATGGCTGCTCACCAAGGAAGACTGCAAGCTCGCCATCGAGCGCGGGTTCCATCCCTGTAATTCCAGCCTCGAATGGAACTGGCTCGGCACCGACGACCAGGGCCGCGACGTGGTCGCCCGCATCCTCTACGGCTTCCGTATCTCTGTGCTGTTCGGCCTGACGCTGACCATCTTCGCCTCGATCGTCGGGGTGGCCGCCGGCGCGGTGCAAGGCTATTTCGGCGGCTGGACCGATCTCATATTCCAACGCTTCATCGAGATTTGGACCAGCGTGCCGCAGCTCTATCTGCTCATCATCGTCGCGGCGGTGATCGAGCCGAATTTCTGGATCTTGCTCGGCATCCTGCTCGCCTTCTCTTGGGTGGCGCTGGTGGGCGTGGTGCGCGCCGAGTTCTTGCGCGCGCGGAATTTCGAATATGTCACCGCGGCGCGCGCGCTCGGCTTGTCCAATACCAAGATCATCTTCCGACATCTGCTGCCGAACGCCATGGTGGCGACGCTCACCTTCATGCCGTTCATCCTCAACGGCTCGATCACCACGCTGACCTCGCTCGACTTCCTCGGCTTCGGCCTGCCGCCAGGGTCGCCGTCGCTTGGCGAGCTGCTGGCGCAGGGCAAGGACAATCTCCAGGCGCCATGGCTCGGGCTCACCGCCTTCGCCGTCATCGCCATTATGCTAAGCCTGCTCATCTTCGTCGGCGAGGCGGTACGCGACGCGCTCGACCCGCGCAAGACAATGATCTGAGGCTAAGCATGCACGGCTCCCACAATCACGGCTCCGGCGAAATGAACGCCAAGAACGAACGGCGCATGGGGCTCGCGGCGCTCATCACCGGCTGCTTCATGTTCGCCGAAGTTGCGGGCGGCATCGCCGCGGACTCCCTGGCGCTTATCGCCGACGCGGGCCACATGCTGACCGACTTTGCCTCGCTGTCGCTCGCTTGGTTCGCCTTCCGGCTGTCGCGCCGTCCAGCGGACTGGAAGCGCACCTACGGCTTCGACCGTTTTCAGGTGCTGGTTGCCTTCACCAACGGCTTGGCGCTATTCGTCATCGCCGGGTGGATCGTCTACGAGGCCATCGAGCGCCTGATGACAACGCCGGAAGTGTCCGGCGGCATCATGGTCGTCGTCGCGGTGGTGGGGCTGTTGGTGAATCTGGTGGCGTTCTGGCTGCTGCTCGGCGCCGACCGCGAAAATCTCAACGTGCGTGGCGCCGCCATCCACGTGCTTGGCGATCTTCTCGGCTCCGTCGCCGCGCTGATCGCCGGCGCGGTGATCCTGCTGACCGGCTGGATGCCGATCGACGCCCTCCTGTCACTGCTGGTCGCCGCCATCATCACGCGCAGCGGCTGGTATGTGGTCGCGGCCTCCGCCCATATTCTGCTCGAAGGCGCGCCGAAGGAGATGGACAGGAGTGCGTCTTTGGTCATGCTTTCGCCTGTTCGGCGTCATCATCGGCG
>PVMS01176306.1_pt1 | contig 20310 bp, 19 predicted proteins | sample 1853461 | NCBI WGS metagenome assembly PVMS01 (sample SAMN08582032, study PRJNA380276) | Marine sediment metagenome, whole genome shotgun sequencing project. | isolation source: ocean sediment barecode stripped | collected 2017 | reverse complement strand
TAAAAAGTTATTTCCGAGACTACGAATTCAAAATTTATATTGGTATTATACTTTTAGTGACCTTCGGAATATTTATTATTATTAGTTTGAGTGATGGTGGATTTTCACATATAAAATTCAGGGATTCACTTTTCCAAACGGTTTCAATAATTACTACCACAGGGTATGGAACTTATGACTATGAATTGTGGAGTTATTTTATACAATTTACTCTCGTAGGGTTAATGTTTCTTGGGGCTATGGGTGGATCTACCGGAGGTGGAATGAAACTTATTCGTGTATTTCTTATAATAAAACACGGACTTATGGAAACCCGTCGGTTATTACATGCTAGAGCTATTATTCCGATTAGAATTGGTAATCGATATATTGATGAGAGTATAATTAGAAATACATTAGGATTTTTCCTTTTTTACATTGCGATATTCGCTCTTACTGCGGCATCCTTAACGGCGATGGGAATTGATATAACTTCTGCAATTGGGGCTGCAGCATCAGCAGTAGGTAATATTGGTCCTGCATTAGGTTCATTTGGACCAACAGATAATTATGCTTTATTACCTGATATTGGAAAATGGATTTTATCATTTGCAATGTTATTAGGACGATTAGAAATATTCACGGTACTAATTCTATTTAGTCGCACATATTGGAGATAATCTTTGGAGAATATTATGAATTTTATAAAAGTTGACATTAATAATTATATTGCTACAATTATAATTAATCGTCCGGAGGCGCTAAATGCGATGAATAAAGTCGTGGTTGCCAAATTGAAACAAGCAATGGAAGATTGTATAGTTAATGATAAAGTGGGAGTGATTGTCATAACAGGAACCGGTGAAAAAGCATTTGTTGCAGGTGCCGACATCAAATCAATGCAAAAAATGTCAGGAAGGGAAGCATTGGAATTCAGTCGAGAAGGCCAGGAAATGACAATGGTGATTGAAAATTCTCCTAAGCCAGTGATAGCTGCTATAAACGGCTTTGCTTTAGGTGGTGGATGTGAAATAGCATTAGCTTGTGATATGCGCATTGCATCAGAAAATGCGAAATTTTCACAACCGGAAGTTGCTTTGGGCATCATTCCCGGATGGGGAGGCACACAGCGATTACCGCGTTTAATTGGAAAAGGAAGAGCTATTGAAATGATTGCCGGCGGTAAAATGATAGATGCCGACGAAGCTTTGCGTATTGGCTTGGTCAATCATATCGTACCAATATCGGAATTAACGGAAAAAGTAAATTTATTAGCTAAATCCATAATAAAAAATGGTCCGGCAGCGGTTGGAGCAGCACTTAAATGTATACATAAAGGATTCGATGAACCTTTGGAAAACGGACTGGATATTGAACTGAATGCATTTGCTGAATTATTTGAAACTGATGAACAACGCGAAGGAACAACAGCATTTGTTGAAAAGAGAAAACCTAATTTTCGTAGTTAGTACATGATTATATCATTCCTCTAATTAAATATTATTAATGAGGTTAAGCTATACAATTTATCGTTTGAAATGTAAACATCCTTTTGGTATCTCCCGAAGTTCTTATGATTATTATGATAGAGTTTTTATATATTTAGAGCAAGACGGTTTCATCGGTAGGGGAGAAGCAGCCCCGTCAGAAAGATATAATGAGTCAATACCACAAATTCTAGAAATATTAAAAAATAAAATTACTCTCCCAAAATATGTTATTAATATTAATGAAATAATAGAAATATTTGATCGATATACAATAGATATAAAATCATTTCGTTCATCATGTATTAACGCATTGTTTGATTGGTGGACTCAAAAAAATTACATTTCTCTACATAAATATTTTAACTATAATGGAAACATCAATCAACCAACATCCTTCACAATCGCGATTGGCAATATTAATGAATTAGAAAAAAAGGTAGAGGAAGCAAAAGCGTACAAAATATTAAAAGTAAAATTGGGAACCGAGAAAGATAAAGAAATTATATCTACTATTAGAAAATTTACTGATAAACCTATTCGTGTTGATGCCAATGAGGGTTGGGATTTAGAAACTGCTATAATGATGACGGACTGGCTATCTAAACAAAAAATAGAATTAATTGAACAACCATTACTTGCTGATGATATTGGAAAAATGGGTGAATTGAAAAATCATTCTCCGATACCCTTAATTGCTGATGAAAATTGCCATACTTCCGCTGAAATTGAGAATCTTGTTAGTAGATTTGACGGAATAAATATTAAATTAGCAAAATGCGGAGGTGTAGATGAAGCATCAAGAATGATAGAAACTGCAAATAGGTATAACTTAAAAATAATGTTTGGTTGCATGGTTGAATCATCAATTGGTATTTCCACTATCGCTCAATTGGCATCAAAAGCTGATTACCTTGATATCGATGGCAATTTGTTAATTGATAATGATCCATATAATGGTTTACAAATAGTAAACGGTAATCCTGTATTGCCAGAAAGTAAGGGATTAGGTGTAAGTTTAAAAAATAATTATAAAAAGGAATTTCCGGATTTAAAATGAAAATATTAGGAATTGAACATATTGGTGTAGCTATTGACAATTTAGAGCAAGATGCTCCATTCTGGAGATTGCTATTTAAAAATTATGAGAATATTTCAGAAGAAGTAAAAGATCAAAAAGTAAAAACCGAAATATTTGATACCGGACAGGGTAAGATCGAGCTGTTAGACGCTATGTCTATTGATTCGCCAATTGCAAAATTTATTGAAAAAAGAGGAAAGGGAATCCACCACATCTGCCTTCAGGTTGATGATATTAAACTAGCAATTGAGGAATTAATCGAAGCCGGTGTTGAATTAATTGATAAAACTCCGCGAATTGGTGTAGAAGGATATTTGATTGCTTTTATACATCCTAGAAGTACAGGGAGAGTTTTGGTGGAACTAGCGGAAAAACCTGTCGATTGAAATTAATTTTCATTATAGCACTCATTCTTAATATCTTACTTGCCCAACCTGATTCTCGTTTTGAGGCATTTGATTGGACTGTATATCGGCAACCCGGGAGTATTAATTCTATTTCTGAGGGATATGATTATGCCTATTTCGCAACAGAAAATGCAGGAATATTGCGATTCCAATTGTATCAAAATCGGTTTGAGGAACCGATAACTACTGCTCAGGGTTTAACGGATAATCAGATACTCGCAGTGCATTTTGACCAAAATACCGGCATGCTTTGGGCTGCATCAGAAAATTTTATTGATTATTCCTATAATGCTGAAGGAAATTGGTTTCACATAGATTTAGATGATACCGGTTTACATGATGAAGCGCTAATACAACAAATAGGGTCGTCTAATAATTACATCTGGATAAATGCCGGAAGTACCTTTTTAAAATTAGATAAAGTCTCTGGAATTGTGATGGGCTTATTGCCACTGCAAGATGAGGATGACGTGATTTGGAGTAGCAAAAGAGAACGAATTTTGGAAATACCGAATACTTTAAAAAATTATGTGGTAATAGACGGATGGATCATGAATAATAATCAGTTTATTGATCCGTTTGGTGAGATTGTTGAACCGACTACTTTTTATTTTGGTAAAAATAGCGATGTATATATTGGAATGGAGGATGGAACAATTTTTATTAGTGATGTTCAAATGGAAACGTTCTATCCATTTAGTTTTGGATTGAATAATTCGGATGTTGCGGCATTTACAAAAAGTGATGATTTATGGATTACAGGACATAATAGTTTTAATACAAGAGGAATTACCCGATATAATATTCGTCAAAATTATTTTAGACATATTGATTTTGAAAATTCAATAAACTTTAGATCGCAACCTTTTTATTCCATTTTAGAAACGGAAAAGGAAGTGTGGTTCGGTGGTAACTCTGCGATATCAATATATAATAAAAAGAAAGACTTTTGGAGAGAAATAACTGAAGCCAATGGTATTCCTAATGGAAGAATTACATCAATGGCTGAAGATTCATCCGCAATTTTGGTAGGTACAACAAGAGGATTGGTAAAAGTATCAATGATAAATAAGCGTACCGAACAAATTAATCTTGAAAGATTATTAAGAATGCGAAAAATAAATGACCTGAAGATTGTTGGAGATAATTTGTGGATTGCTACGGATAATTATTTACTGATATATGATCAAAAAAACAATTTATTAATTGATTTTAAAAGTTTTGGCAATACTAAGGACATCGAAGAAAGGAAAAATATTTTTACAAAATTTACTGATATATTTCAAAATGGTGATGAAATATTTATTTCTACTCCTGTTGGAATATTAAAATACAATATTAAAGACGAAGATTGGAACGTGGTTGTGGAACCATCAGCTTACGAGGGGAGTAAAGTAAATAATTTGGCAATAGAAAACGGATATTGTTTTATAGGAATCGATTATGGTATTTGGCAAATTAACATTGATAATGGATATTCGCAATTATATGATTATCCATTTATTGGTTCAGTACAAGATATGTACATTCAAGGCGATACTTTATTGATTGGAAGTAAAAAAGGTCTAATTAGATATTTATGGAAAAAATACTTATGAGTAAATTCAAAATAATTTTATTGTTTGGTTTGTTGTCAGTTTTCAATGGAAATATAGTTTTAGCGCAAAGACAACAACAAATTCCTAAGAAGAATATAGAAAGATTTTCATTATCTGCTTTTTCACGAACTGTAAACGCTGGTGATTCTTTGGAAGTTTTAATTTATATGCAAATTCCAAATTCTACGTTACAATATGTGAAATTGGATACAAGTTATATTGCTCGATATGAAGCAGTAATTGCGTTGCAAACAAATAAAGGTAAGCAAATAGGAAGAGAAGTCTGGCAAGATTCAGTTATTGTAAATGATTACAATTCCACTAATTCAATTTTGGATAATAAAATATTAATGATTTCGTTCAATATTCCAGCTGGAAAATACAAAGTGATTGCCAGTTTATTAGATCTTGATACAAAAAATAGCGGCGAAAATACAATCAAAATGAATTTATCTGATTACGACAATACTCATTATCTACATGAACCAATATTGTTAGAAAAGGCAATCGGTAATTGGGGATTTGGTGATGGCTTAATCCCTGCGGTTCGCAATAGTTCATTTGACATAGACGAAGGATTAACTTTTTATTTATCCGGGAAAGTATTATCAAATAAGTATGTTTTGAATACGCAATTTGAGAATAAAGATGGAAAAGTTCTTTTTGAAAAGACAATTACTGATACATCACACACGGGAATATTTAATCATACAATAAATCTACCAAATGAACAAATTGAAGGAATCAGTCTTGAGATAAAAACCGAATTAGTGCAGGATAAATATTCTACAGAGAAAACTAAAAATATTTTAATACGCAAAGCTGGGATATCGCATTTGATATCAAATCTCGATGAAGCATTACGGCAAATGCGATACATACTTAATTCTGAAGAACGACGGGAAATAAAAAAAATATCTACAAAAAAAAGGGAAGAGCTATTTAAAAAATTATGGAAAAGTCGTGATCCAACACCCGATACGGTAGTAAATGAATTAATGAATGAATATTACAAACGTGTAGAGTTTGCTAACACTCATTTTGATAGCTTTGTAAATGGTTGGGAGACTGATATGGGAATGATATATATAATTTTCGGTGCTCCCGACGACATCGAACGTACAATTTTACCGCAAGTTCAGAACGCTAGTGAAATATGGTATTATTTTAGAATTCAGGAATCTTTTACATTTACAGATATTGATGGTTTTGGACAATACCGATTATCAACTCCTTACTTGGGTTATCGTAGATAAATATTCATAAACTAAAATCATGAAAAGATTTTCGTACAGTAGTTTAGAGACATATAAGAAGTGTCCTGCCCAATTCAAAATCAGATATATTGATAATGTTCGGAAATCCGATGAAAGTATTGAAGCGTTCATGGGCAAAAGAGTACATGAAGCATTGGAATATTTATACGATGAAGTGTTAGATGGGCGTATCCCTTTTTTCGATCATGTAGTGGAAAATTATAAATCCAATTGGCAGGATAAGTGGCATAACAGTATTGGCATTGTTAGAACAGCTAACAAAGCAGAGTATTATAAATTTTTAGGTGAAGATTGCATTGCACGTTACTATCGAAAAAATGCTCCATTTGTAGAACCAATAGTAGGTAATGAAATTGAGTTAAATTTTACTATCGACGATGATGATAAATATCAGATTAAAGGAATTATTGACAGATTGGATCACTCTGGAAATGGTAATTGGGAAATCCATGATTATAAATCGGGCAAGCGCGCGCTGACTCAAAATCAAGCAGATAAGGATAATCAGTTAGCACTATATCAAATCGGATTGATGAGTAAGGACAAGGAGATTAAATCAGTAAAATTAGTTTGGCATTTTTTACAACAGGGATTAGATGTAGAATCAGTTCGGACTAAAAAGCAATTATTGGATTTATCTACTAGTATTAAAAACCAAATTAACAATATTCGTTCGAAAATTAGTAATGGGGGTGAGTTTCCTGCCAAGAAATCTATCTTATGTAATTGGTGTTATTATTGGGAAGAGTGTCCTGCACAAAGTGGAAAAAATCCATTTATTAAATAAACTTGTGATCTAAAATAAATTTTATACATCGTAATAAATACAGCTTTCTAATTTTATATAATATTTATTGCTCTTAAATTTACACTTGTGATATTAAAATTATCTAAAGCCGAACTCTCCGAACTAAAAAAAGTACTCAATCCAAAAGTACTTACTAATATTAAAAATATTGATATTGATGTGCTTCACAATATTAGCAATCGTTTAGAAGATAGTGAATCTGTAAAATTATTTGTTGATGGTGCCGCGGATTTGCACACAAAAACAGCTGGAATTGGAGGTGTATTTTATCGCAATGGCGATGAACTATTTAGTTTTTCAGAATTTATTGGTAGTGCCACCAACAATGAAGCAGAATATGGTGCCCTAATCAAGGGACTCGAAGAATCACAAAATATGAACATATTAAGTATTGATATCTTTGCAGATAGCGAGTTGGTTGTAAAACAGATAAACGGTGAATATAAAAAAACGAGCGTATGCAGAAACTACATCATAAGGCAATTAGTCTATTTGATAAATTAAATTCCTGGTCATTAACCCATATCCCGAGAGAGAAAAATTCAGTAGCTGATAAATTATCTAAAGAAGGTATGAGAGGAAAGAAATGAAGGCTCTAATAACTGCAGGAGGTCATGGTACAAGACTGCGTCCAATAACACATACTCAAAATAAACATCTTATACCTATTGCTAATAAATTGATGTTGGATTATGCGTTAGAGTATGTCCGCGACGCAAATATTATTGACGTTGGTATAATTATAAATGCTGATGATACTTCAATTAAATCTGAATTTGGAGATGGATGTAGCAGGAATGTCAGGATTACCTATATTCCACAGGACGCGCCACTTGGACTAGCACATGTTGTAAAAATCTCAGAGAAATTTATTGGTAGTGATCCATTTATTTTTTATTTGGGTGATAATATTCTAGTGGGTGGTGTTAGTAAATTTGTTTCAAAATTCAAAAATGAAGGCTCGAACTGTCATCTTGCGCTTAGTAAAGTTCCTGATCCAAATCGTTTTGGTGTAGCAGAAATAAAAAATAATAAAATAATAGGAATTGAAGAAAAGCCAAGTACGCCAAAAAGTAATTTTGCAGTTACCGGCATCTATTTATATGATAGTACTATTTTTGAAGCAGTTAATAATATTAAACCTTCAGCGAGAGGAGAGTTAGAGATTTCTGATGCCCATCAATATTTATTGAGCAAGGGATATCATATTAGTTATTCAGAGATTACCGGTTGGTGGAAAGACACTGGTAAACCCTCTGATTTACTTGAGGCTAATAGATTAGTACTTGATAATATAGAGGATAGCAGAAAATCAATTCTAACTAATTGTGATATAGTAGGTAATATCCATATAGGAAAAAATGTAAAAATATCAAATTCAAAACTTGAAGGACCGATAATTATTAATGATGATTCAATTATAGATAGATCACATATTACACATCACACTGCTATCGGAAAACGATGTGAAATCATTAATAGTAAAGTCGGATATTCTATTATAATGAACGACAGTAAAATCCGTAATATTGAAGATAAAATTACGAATTCATTATTAGGCACCGATGTTCGAATAATTGGCAATCACAGGGATCATTCAGCGCATAGATTTATTTTGGGTGACCAAAGTAGAGTAGAAATTGATTAAAAAAATAATTAGTTAGTTTCAATATTATTGGTTATCAAAATCAATTTTATTTTAACTAAATTGAAAGTCTGCTTTTTAAAGAATAATTATAATTTTAAACAACTTAAATGAATATATTTGATAAAATATTTAATGCTTTTAATTGGGTGTCAGGAAATATCGCAATCGACTTGGGAACAGCCAATACATTAATTTACCTTAGCGGACAAGGTATTGTTATCGATGAACCTTCAATTGTTGCACGTTCTGTTCACGATAATAAGGTGATCGCAGTTGGTAATGAAGCAAAAGCGATGATGGGGAAAACACATCGAGGAATAGAAACTATACGACCTTTACAGGATGGCGTTATTGCTAATTTCAATATGACCGACGAAATGCTGCAAGGATTTATTAGAAAGATAAACCTTAACAGGTTAGCTAGACCAAAAATGGTTATCGGTGTACCCTCAGGCGTAACAGAAGTTGAAAGAAGAGCAGTTAGAGATTCCGGCGAAAGGGCAAATGCTAGAGAAGTGTACCTTATCGAAGAACCTATGGCGGCAGCAATAGGGATTGGGTTGGAGATTGGTAAACCGATCGGCAATATTATCGTTGATGTTGGTGGCGGTACTACCGAGGTCGCTGTAATAGCGCTAAACGGAGTAGTCTCAAAAGAGACAATCAGAATTGCCGGTGATGAAATGGACGAATCAATTGTTCAATGGTTTAAAAATGAACATAAACTTGATATCGGCATACCAACAGCCGAAGCTATTAAAAAAACTGTTGGATCGGCCATGAGGATGAAAGCTGAAACAATTTCAGTTAAGGGAAGAGATCTTGTATCGGGTATCCCAAAAGTTGTCGATGTTTCATCGGATGAAATCCGTCAGGCATTAAAAGATACGGTAAATAGCATTGTTGAAGCTGTAAGGAGAGCGTTAGAACAAACTCCTCCTGAGTTATCCTCTGATATTATCGACCGAGGAATTATTTTAACCGGTGGAGGATCACTATTAAGAGGATTAGACCAAATTATACGAGAGAGGACAAAAGTCCCTGTAAACGTTGCTGAAAATGCTTTGTTAGCAGTGGTACAAGGGACAGGAATTGTTCTTGAAAATTTAGATAAATATGAGGCTGTATTAATGTAAATGCTTGTTAAACTTTTAGTATTAATTCAAAAAAATAGGCATCACTTTACATTTATATTATTTGTAATTATTTCTTTTATTCTTATTTATAATAGCGATTCTAATAAACTTAAGCTGCCATTCCTTAATAATATAACATCTTATTTAACATCACCGTTCGCTCGATTTAATCTGCTCTCTAAAGCGGCACAGGAAAATGAAATGTTGCGAGAAAGGTTAATAGTTTTATCTCTTGAAAAGGAAACATTACTTGAATATGAAGTTGAAAATGTAAAACTGAAAGAGATGTTAGATTTCAAGAGGGAGTCCGAAATTAAAATGATTCCTGCTACAGTTGTCAATATGGGTTTAACTTCAAATTTACTATCAATGACAGTAGATGTTGGATCAGAATTAGGAGTGTCAAAAAATAATCCTGTAATTACTCCTTATGGAATTATTGGAAAAATATCCGCCGTCAATAGTAATTCATCTATTGTACAGTTAATTAGTGATCCTGGTTTTCGTATCGGTGTCAGATTCTTACCTAGCAATGCGACAGGTATATTAAGGTGGCGGATTAATAATATATGTGATGTAAGGGAAGTATATAAAAATTCAACTATAAGTGTAGGAGATAGAGTTGTCACATCAGGATTAAGTGATATATTTCCAAAAGGATTACTTGTTGGTATTGTTTCAAGTGTAACCAACGATCGAAGTCAATTTCAAAAAATTGTATCTGTTAAAATTGAAGAGAGTCTAAGTTCTATTATACATGTTTTTGTCATAATTTATGAGAATCCAATTCAATGAAAAAATATGGTGTAATTTTAATTATAGCATTTTTAATGCAAATATTTCTTTCAAATCTCTTCTCGATTAGAGGTGTACGTCCTGACTTTTTAATCATTTTTGTTCTATATTTTGCAGTTAATTTTGGCAGTTTTAAAGGAGTCTTAGCTGGATTTGGTGTGGGGATAGCTGCAAGTCTTTTTGACAGTGGAATATTAATCGGCTTACTACCTTTGATTTATTCTATCGTAGGTTATAGTGGTGGTTTTTTAAAATCTCAACATTACAAAATGATACCATTTTATTTTAACTTTTCATGCTTTTTGATAATTATTGGATGCTTTTTTATTTATTCATATTTTAACTATAATTATTTGTTTTATAATGATTTCAAAATATTTCTTTTAACCTGGTTTAAAACAGCAATATATACCATATCTCTATTAGCAATAGTTCAATTTATTGTACCAGTGCGCAACACTTAATATGCTAAAAACTAAAAATGATACCTCCATTCGACGATACATTACATTAAATATCTTGGTTCTTGTTGTTTTTAGTATTTTAATATCAAAGTTTTTTCAATTACAAGTTGCACAACATAATCGGTACAAATCAAAGGCAAATATTAATAGTATTAGAGTTGAAAATCTCAACGCGCCAAGAGGCTCAATCCTTGATAGATTTGGAAAAATCATTGTTGATAATACTCCTACTTATGTATTAAATGCTTTACCAAATGTTGTTACAAATATCGATAGTACAATATCTATTATTTGTCAATTAATCAATTTGGATTCCACTATTCTATCAGAAAATTATAAAAAATATTACAATGGATATTTCACACCAGTACGATTGATCAAAGATTTAACTTTTGAGCAAATATATCGTGTAGAAGAACACATGCTTGAATTGCCCGGAATTGAGTATAAACAAATTCAAGAAAGGCATTATGCTTCTGACATGAACGGATCGCATTTTCTTGGTTATGTAGTTGAAGTTGATAGAACCAATATTCGAGATATTCCAAATGCTAATGAATATAGTTATGGAGATTTGATTGGTTGGAGTGGTCTGGAAAAATCTTACGAAGGACACTTACAAGATCTGAATGGTGTTGAGTATAAGGCAATTGATGCTTACGGTAGAATTATCGGCGAGGTTGCCGGTAGGAATAAAATAAATCCTACGCCGGGTAAAGATTTGGTAACCACTATTGATTTAGAATTACAAAATTATATTGAAGATTTAATGAAAGGTAAGCGTGGTTGTGCAATTGTGGGAGAACCTACAACAGGTGAAATATTTAGTTTTGTTAATTGGCCAAGTTATGCACCTGATTTATTTACCGGAGCTACTTTGTCTGACGAATGGAATCGAATATTGGATGATCCCGAAAAGCCATTGTTAAATAGAATAACTCGCGGTTTGTATCCTCCAGGGTCAACTATGAAAATGATTGCATTGGCGTATATATTAGAACACGGTATTATCAGTCCAAATAAACAATATTATTGTTCAGGTAAATATAGATTTGGAAATCGCACATTTCGATGTTGGAATGAAGCCGGGCACGGTTATGTTAATTTGGACAAGGCCCTAATACAATCTTGCAATGTGTATTTTTTTAATGTAATTCAAAGTATACCTTTAAATAGTTGGGCAGAACTAGGCAGACAATTTGGTTTTGGAGAAAAAACAGGAATAGATTTGCCCTCGGAAAGTCATGGTACTGTGCCCGATGAAAAATATTTTGATTCACGCTATGGTGAAAAAGGATGGACCACCGGATTAAAATTGAATCTAGTAATTGGTCAGGGCGAAATGTTGGTAACGCCGATACAATTATTGACATACATCAATTTACTTTTTACGCATGGTCATGCTAAACAACCGCATTTTGCTGAAACTTTTTCAGCACAGGATATTAATATTGAAAATATATCTAATGGTACCTGGGATAGATTAAATAATTTGCTACATCGTGTAGTGAGCGATAAAAAAGGAACCGGCAAGGTTGCTGATCCACATATAGATGGTTTAAAAGTAGCAGGCAAAACAGGCACAGCAGAAAATCCACATGGTAAACCACACGCTTGGTTTATCGGATATGCTGTGAAAGATGACACTAAGCGTTCGTTTGTTGTTTTGCTAGAAAATGCAGGACATGGCGGTGATGAAGCAGCACCGATTGTACGTGATATATTATCGTATATTTATAAAAACTCTACAATGGAGAATAACAATAAAAATGTTATCAGTACAGAATAATACTATAAAAGTATATATAATAATAATTCCGATTGCATTTTTAATTCTTATTAGTATGATGGCACTATATAGTATTTCAATTCATCAGAATATACAATTTTATTCATCTGCATTTTTTAAGCAATTAATATTCTTGATATTTGGAATTATTGCAATGATTGTTATGATTAATATTCCTATTCGATTATATCATAAATATAGTATAATCATATATGTATTGGCCATAATCGCAATAATTGTACCATTATTTATCCAATCTTCAATATCCGCTAATCGTTGGATACATATAGGCTCAATTGGCGTTCAACCTTCAGAATATGCGAAATGGATTTCTATCATTTTTCTTGCTAGATATTTATCGGATAGAAATTTAAGAATGGACAATATGATATCGTTCGTGATACCCATTTTTATTATCATTTTACCGGCACTCATTGTATTCAGTCAACCTGATTTAGGCACTGCAATAATAATGATTGCACCCATCTTGCCGATATTATTTTGGGTTAAAGCTAGACCGTTTCATCTATTTTTAATGGTGGCGCCAATTTTTAGTATTTTAACAGCGTTTCATAATATTTCTTTCACAATTTGGGGCATTATACTATTAATTATTGTATTATTATCAAAACCTAAAATTTGGGAAGGCGTGACTGTATTTTTTGGTAATATATTTCTTGGACTGTTGGCTCCGGTCTTTTGGAATATTCTTCATCCATATCAGCAAAAGCGAGTATTGACTTTATTTAATCCTGAACTTGATCCCTTGGGATCTGCATACCAAATAATTCAAAGTCAGACTGCAATTGGCTCCGGTGGGCTCTTTGGAAAAGGATGGATGCAAGGTACACAGACGCAATTAAAATTTTTACCGGTTCAAGAATCCGATTTTATATTGTCAGTAATTGGGGAAGAATTTGGATTTGTTGCAGTACTAGCAATATTTTTATTGTACGGTTTTATTATATACAAGATTATTCAATTTGCATTTATTGTCAAAGATCGTTTTACAAGTATTATATTAATAGGTACCGCATCTATTTTGTTAGCTCAGGTATTTGTCAATTCAGCTATGACAGTCGGATTAATTCCGGTTAAAGGATTACCATTGCCTTTTATCTCAGCCGGAGGATCGTTTTTAGTGTCTTCATTCATGATGCTAGGGATAGTATTGAATTTCGCATCCCATTGGTCTGACTAATGTAATATATTGTAGATGATTTGATAAAACTGTAAATTTACCGCTCTCATTTGAGGTATTGATTTCCAATTTACATATTTAGGTGTTGTATGTAGATATGTTATGAGGAAACTAATTGATAAAAAAATTAAGTAAGGTTATATGGCAAAAAAATTATTCTATGTAACAACTGAAATGACGCCATTCGCAAGTGTATCGCCATTGGGCGATTTTTCAGTAGATATTCCGTTAAAATTGCAAGAGATGAAGCATGATCTCAGAACAATTGCTCCCAAATACGGTTTTATTAGTGAAAGGAAATATATCCTTCGTGAAGTAATTAGATTACGAGACATACCTATTGAATTTGACGGTGAAAAAGTTAGTACATCAGCTAAAAGTGCTTTTATTCCAAAGACGAGAGTACAGGTGTATTTTCTTGAACACGCAGAGTGGTTTAAACCGTTATCAAGTTTGCTTTATAAATCCAAAAATGGTCGTATTTTAAGTGACAACGATGTTCGCTCGGCATTTTTCAGTAATTCTGTTTTAGCGACATTACCTCATCTATTTTGGAGTCCTGATGTAATTTTATGTAATGGATGGCAATCAGCGCTAATTCCTGCTCTATATAAACAAAAGTATGAAGGGGGCGAATTCTATAAAGATATTAAAACAGTACAGCTAATTCACTGGCTTGATGAATATCCAAAATTTAGTCGTGGTGCATATGTGAAAGCAGGGATTGAGATTCCAAAATCTTTAGACAAAAAAATAATTAATGCCTATAGCATGTCAGCAGAGTACGCCGATGCGATTATTTTACTCAATCAACCCGGACATGATATGAATAAGGAATTGCTACAAATAGATGGAATCAAGAAACATAAATCGAAAATCCATACTATTGATATTGATTATACTGAATCCCCCGACTATTCAGGGGTAGCAACAAAGATTAACGAAGTTCTTGAGAAACTTTCCAAATAATCGTTCGTAGTAACTTCAAATAATCTTATGAAAAAAAATCGCCTTATTAGTATAATAGTCATAATTACGTCTATCGTATTATTCTTCAGCTGTACCGAAAAGCCAATTCCTTATGATTTGTCAGACTCAAACTTAAATCTTGATACTGTAACTGTAAGATCCATAGAAGGGGGTACATATTTAGCTCCTCCGTTGATGGGTAGTACCGAAGGGTTGTATTTTGGTGATGCCGAAGGTTTTAGAAATTTATTTTCACTAATTCAATTTTCTTCTTTGTCAATAAGTGGTGCAATTTGGACTTATAGTCTACTTGATACCACAGTTACTATTGATAGTTTGGTTATTACATTCACTGCAACAGATGATACTTTACTTACAAATAGTGAATTTGAATTATATTATTTCCCCGAAGGGGGAGATTCTGTCTTTAGCGAAACAGAAAGTAATTATTTAAATATTACTGAAACTGATGTGTTAAATGCAGTTCCGATTGGCCGAAGAGTTTTTGCACAGGATGTACCCGATTCTACTGAATCAATCTTTCCTAAATTATCCTTTTTAATTGATAATAAAGATGATATTCTAAATTTCATTGCAGATACTACAGATACTGAAAACAGAACATTTATGTTAAAAAATGTTGATCCGATTGATAGCATTGTATCAATAAACAGTCGCGAATCAGTGGACTATCCAATAATTAATGTTCACTATAGAGACGGTTTGGATACATTACATAGTGCCTTTTTTCCAATGAAAGACATGACTATCATAGAACCACGACTGATAACTGAAGATGACATGAATTCTATATCAGTTGGCAGAGCAGCCGGGCTAAAATCAATAATCCAATTCGATTTTAGCGATATACCGATAGATTCAACCGCTTTGGTAATTAAATCAGCAGAATTGATCTTTCATTCAATATCGGATATATCATTTGATAATTATGAAATTAATGCTGCAATACTTGAAGATTCCATTGGTATTTCAAATTATTGGGAAATAGATGAAGACCTATATACTATAGAGCAAGATATCCTATTGACTGGTATTTTTGAAGACAATCAATTGAAAATGGAAATCAGACCATTTTTACAGGGTGTTAATACTGGTAGTTATAGTAATTTTGGACTGAAGTTATATGGTGGTTCTTCTAGTGATCCGTTTCAATCTGCAAATTTAATATTTGATCCAAATAATTCAGACAATAACCCAATTCTTAAGATTGTATATGTCAAACTATAACAAAATAATTGTTTCAGCAGCATTCCTGAGTTCAATTCTATTCAGTCAAAGTTTATTAAACGGATATGGATTTGGAAAAAAAATTGATACTTTCGATGCATCTTCATTGGGGATTTCATCAACAGGACTGTTACCCTCGTTTAAAAAAGATGTTTCACTACAAAATCCATCTACTTGGAAAAATTTAGATTTTACTTATTTTACAGGAACTTATCAGGTTGAACAAAAAATCGTTTTAGATGATATTATAAATGGTACTTCCAATCTGGGATATGCACAGTTTATTGTACCGATTAAAAATAAATATGCTATTGGGCTTGGAATTCATCCCTATTATGATCAGTATTTACAGTTAGATGGTGAAGATGAGGATGATTACATCGCTTTTGGCGATACATTATCAACACAACATTCATCTAGTAGTTTTGGCGGAATTACGGCATTTAATATATCATTTGCCGGCAATGTTTCAGAAGATCTAAACGCTGGTATTTCTTTTGATTTTCTATATGGATCAGCCCGTCAACAAACGATTTTTTCTTTAGATGATTTAGATTATTATTCTCAACAAAGACATATATACACAGGTAGTTTGGCCAAAATAAATTTCAATAGTGACATATTATCAATTTGGGATATCCCACTTAATCTATATTTTGGATTGGGTTTCCCTATTCAATCAATTTCTGTTAAATCTTATTATCATAAACCATTTGAAGATTCCAATGATTCTGGTGCGCAAGATAATAACGATTTCCCATTATTCTCGGATACAATCATTCCAACAGGAATTGATACAAAAAATGCATCATCTCCGTATGAATATCAATTTGGATTCGATTATAATTTCCATAAAGAATTAAGTGTACTTGGTGAATTTTCAAGATGGGAGGATAAGGAAAATATCGGAGCAATATTTTCTGGATTAAATGATCAAATTCAATCAATCGATCATTATAACATTGGTATTATACGATTCGCTCCCAGGTTAACTAAGAATTTCTTCGATAGATTTAGCTTTAAAATTGGAGTATACTCAAATAATATTAAACTGGTAAAATCTGAAAATATTATAAATGAGTATGGCGCTTCAATAGGACTTAGTTTTAGCTTCGGTATTACAAAAAATCAGATTGATTTTGCATATTCTAGTGGCAAAAGAGAAGGATTGTTTAAAATTGGTAATGAAAATATTCAAAAAATTAGCGTTGGAATCACAGTAGGAGATATGTGGTTTGTAAAAAGGAGAGCCCTGTAATGATCAAAAATAGATTATCATTCAAATTATTTTTAGTCGTAGTATCCGCATTTATTGTTAGCATGTGTGTTCCACCAAGTGGTCCATCTGCAGAAGATTTAGCTGAAAAAGCAAGAATCGATAGTGTTAAAAATGTTCGCTGTCCGCGATTAATGAGTAGTGCAGCAGAATACTACCACGCTCGCAATTGGGAAGCAACTGTACGCGTTTACAGCGAAGTCGTTGATTTGGGATGTGATGAATGGGATGCAACATTTGCTCCGCCGGAAGAAATTTATCAATACTATGGCATTGCATATGAGCAAATGGGTAAATATGATAGCTCAGAATATGTATTGTTGAAAGGTGTAGAAAAAATTCCTAACAACATTGATCTAAGAATACGTTTGGCCTATGCTTACAAACGTCAAGGTAAAACTGATCAAGAGATCGTAGAATATGAACGAATACTTGATGAACTTGATCCTAATAATATTCGAATAATGACTGATTTAGCATCACTTTATCGTAAAGAAGGGAGATTTGAAGAGCAAATTCGAGTTTTACAGAAATTAATTGATATTGATCCAACTAACGAGGCAGCAATAGCAGATTTAACTACAGCGTTTGAAAGAACCGGAAAAGATCCTCTTGAACTTTATCAAGAAAAATATAACAATAATTCAACCGGCGCAAATGCTATTCAATTGGCGGATGCTTTGGAACAAAATAACCGTATTAATGAAGCGATTGATATCTTGAAAACAGTGAGCAGAAAAGAACCTAATAATAAGCTGATTTTTATTAAACTAGGTGATGAATATACATTAATTGAAGATTTTCAAAATGCATCCATTGCTTTGGAAAAAGCTTATAAACTCGATTCACGTGATTACCAAATCGCAATTAGGATTTGCGAAGTAAATTCTGAATTGGAAAGCTTTGGCAAAGCAATTATTTGGGCTGATAAAGCAATTAATGGTTCAAAATCGTCAGGCGAAGCGTTAGGTGCAAAAGGCGATGTCTATTACAATGCTTTCCATACTTGTCGTACACCTGAAGTTTCCCGCGATGATCGTATCATAGCGCGATTAGCATATAAATATTATGTTCAAGCGGAGAATAAAGGATATAAAAATATTACCGGTTCCAAAAACTGGCTTAGAGACAATGAAGTATTGTTTACAAAAAGTGACTGGTTTATGTTAGATGCAAGTAAAAAAGCTGCCGGCTATGCTACTGTTAAAACATCCTGTTATAGCTGGGTGACTGAAAGACTTTACAAAGATTCAAGCTGGTAATAGGAGGTGCTTTGTCGTATTTAAAACAAACCGACCCCGAATTATTTGCAATATTAGGTCGTGAGGAAAGCAGGGAGCACAATACTTTAGAATTAATCGCTTCCGAAAACTTTGTTAGTTACTCGGTGCTAGAAACAGCCGGTGGGGTAATGACAAATAAATATGCCGAAGGTTATCCTGGTAAAAGATATTATGGTGGCTGTGAACATGTAGATGAAGCCGAGAACCTTGCCCGTGAAAGGGCTAAAAAGCTCTTTAGCGCTGAATACGCTAATGTACAGCCACATTCAGGTTCTCAAGCGAATATGGCCGCATTAATGACTTTTGTGAATGTCGGTGATACAATTATGGGTTTGGATCTTGCACATGGAGGACATTTGACACATGGTAGTCCGGTAAATTTTTCCGGTCGTTTATATAATGTTATTTCTTATCAAATAGATAAGGAAACAGGTCGAGTTGATTTTGATAATCTAATGAAATTAGCGAAGGAACATCGACCAAAATTGATTATATGTGGTGGAAGCGCCTATCCTAGATTTATTGAGTTTGAACAATTTCGTCAAGTAGCTGATGAGGTCGGTGCATTTTTAATGGCCGATATTGCTCATCCTGCCGGTTTAGTTGCTACAGGAATTCATCCTTCTCCAATGCCTTATTGTGATGTTGTCACAACTACAACGCATAAAACGTTGAGAGGACCACGCGGTGGAATGATTATGATGGGTAAAGATCCGGAAAATCCATGGGGAAGAGTTGCTCCTAAATCCGGAAGAGTTAAAAATATTTCTGAACTAATCGATTCAATGGTAATGCCGGGAATTCAAGGCGGACCATTAATGCATATAATCGCGGCTAAAGCGGTGGCATTTGGCGAAGCACTTAAACCCGAGTTTAAAGAATACACAAAATCTGTCGTTAAAAATGCCAAGACTATGGCTGAGGAGTTTATGTCACTTGATTATCATTTAATATCTGGTGGTACGGATACGCATGTGATGCTAATCGATTTAACAAATAAAAATATTACCGGGAAAGCCGCAGAAAATGCACTTGAAAAAGCCGGAATAACTGTCAATAAAAATATGGTACCTTTTGACCAACGTAGTCCATTTATTACGAGTGGAATTCGCATCGGTACACCGGCAATAACAACACGCGGAATGGGTATCGCAGAAATGCGGAAAATTGTTAAATTGATTGATAGCATAATTAATGATCATGAAAATGAAGTATTAATTGAAAATGTGAAAAGCTCAGTTCAAGAATTATGCAGCAATTTTCCACTATATGATGAATTGAGAGATTGATTATTGTATATATGAATCAATACAAATTAATATAGACTATGCAAAGTCGAGTTAATAGAACTATAAAAATGACCATCCTTGTTGGAATGGTCATTTTTATTATCGGATGTTCACCGAAAAAGTATATATTAAACCAATTTGACGGTATTTTTGATTCAATCGAATATGTTTATTTGACTGATGATGATCCACAATTAGTTAAGGAATCATTCCCTTTTAATTTAAAGATAATTGAAATTCTTCTCGATCAAAATCCTGACGATCGTGAAATGCTTTTAACGGCATTATCAAGTTTTACAATGTATTCCTACGGATTCGTGATGGAAGATGCGGAAAAACTTGTTCTTAAGGATTATTCTGCAGGTAATGAAATTTATAACCGTGCGAATAAACTTTTCAATCGCGCCCTGCGATACGGTGTGCACGGAATGGAATTAAAATATCCAGAATTTAATAAATGGATAGAAAAAAGGGATAATGTGAATAATCCATTTGAAAAAGAGGACATTTCATATCTGTACTGGATTTCTGCGGCAATCGGTGGTTCTATATCATCCAGTCATGGGAGTCCAATG
>PVMS01066436.1_pt1 | contig 20310 bp, 15 predicted proteins | sample 1853461 | NCBI WGS metagenome assembly PVMS01 (sample SAMN08582032, study PRJNA380276) | Marine sediment metagenome, whole genome shotgun sequencing project. | isolation source: ocean sediment barecode stripped | collected 2017 | reverse complement strand
CAAAAAAACCATATTCGTTCTGGTAATCGCCACGCAAGCCAGTTTCAATTACAAATTTTTCCGTTGCGCTCCATGTGTTTTGAACAAACCCCCCAAAGGTGGTGTAATTGTAATCAACTACTTCTGATGTTTCAAATTTATTTTGATCGAATTTATCCGTCCAAAGATTTAAACCCGTTATCCATTCTGAATTATCACCTGCATGATTATATGTTGCTTCGCTGAATGAAGATACCTGAACACCTGAAAATTTGTAACCTGGAATCTCAATCTTTCTGTCATAATAACTCACACTGTTCTTGAAAGACAGTTTTGAGTTGTCGTTTATTGTATGGTCAAGCCCCACTTGTGTGCTATAACGATTTGTATTATTTTTTTCAAAATAGCTGTGTATGTCGTCTCCATTATTTTCAATATATTTTATGTCCCCACCAATGCGTTCTTCAATGGTGGTATTAATGCCAACATTAAGCGTTGTTTTGTTATTGAAGTAAATAAACAATTTTGGATTAACAGTATATCTTGTAAATTTTGGAATTGCTGTAAATCCAATATCTGCCGGGTCATAAGGTGTTCCTACATTATAAGATGCAAAAATAGTTGTACCAACTTTATTATTTTTTTTCGAGTAAAACGCACTCGCATCCAGACCTAATGCAGATGTTCCGTTAAGCAAAAAACTTAATTCTTTTTCTTCTTTCGGTGTTTTTGAAATAAGATTTACCAATCCCGCAATAGCACCTCCACCGTAAAGTGTTGATGAAGCTCCTTTTATAACTTCGACCTGTTTTAGATCAAGAGGAACAATTTGTAATAAACTTAACCCGCCTGAAAATCCTGAATAAAGAGGGTAACCATCTTTTAATATTTGAGTGTATTTTCCATCAAGCCCTTGTATTCGGATACTTGAATTGTAACTCGTTGCTGATGTCTGCTGCGTTTGAATACCTGTGCTTTCATTCAGCATCATACGAATATCTCCAGGTTTCATATTTCCTTTTTCTTCCAGTTCTTCACCTGAAATGACTTCTATTCTTGTCGGAATATTGCCAATAGTTCTACTGGAACGGGTGGATGAAATTACCACTTGTTCCAGTTCTTCACCTTCGTGAGCAGAAAGAAGTATTACTAAAGGTTCGGTCTGAGTCAATGGAAAATTAAATGTTTCTTTTTTTTCCTCATAACCTATATAACTAAAGATGATGGTTTGTTCCCCATCAGGAATATTTTTGATTTCAAGAAAACCGTTTTGGTCTGCGCTTGCACCAATAGTTGTACCTTGTAAAATTGCTGTTGCACCGATAAGTACTTCTTTACTTTCGCTGTCTTTGATGATAGCTTTGAACGTGTTTTGTCCCAAAGCCAATGACGTATAGATCAATGCCAAAAAAGGCAAAATGATTTTTTTCACTTTTATAATGATTTAAGTTGCTAATAAGATTTAGGGTTTCGATATATCACCACATGAAAGTGGGTAATCTACTAATTTTAACTTTAACTTATTTTGGGAGGCTGCCAGATTTCATTAAAAAAATTACTTGAAAAATGAGATTTGCAAACAGCAACAGACTTATTATTATGTGATGAAATTTCAATAATGTCAATCCGCAAACTTGTCATAACAAATCCTGAACAAGTCCCACAAGTAAGAAATGGTGAACAAGAATTGCAATCTCCTTCCTCATGGTTTTGTTGAATGTTGTTAGCGTATTCTGTTTCTATTTCATCATTACAGTTATCATCCCAACAGCAAGAACCTGTCGAAAGGAAAAAAACGTATAAAGAGAGTATAAAACAGCATATTTTCATCGATGCGAATATAATAAATTTAATTCGAACTGGGTAAATGTTCAAGCTCATGATCAAATAGATTTAAACTCCATGTTTTAATTTTTCTTTCCTAGCAGTAAACCAGTTAGCCCTTTTGCCTCTTCACCTGCTAATAGCTTAAATTCAGGATTTTTATTTCACTTTTTGTCCCACTTTCTTTTAATATATTTTATGCTTGACTTTTTCCAGTTTTGGACAGTTTTGATTATGTTATTAAATCCTCGTTGACAATAGTCCCTTTTTGCAAAGAATTTTGTAATTTTATTTCATGACATATCAGAGCATTAATATATTGAAATTAACCAACGATATAAATCAAGTACTTTATTCCTTATTAATTTCATACATTCTTTCAATAAAACAATAAACTAAGCAGTGAAGAACTACTTTTCAATTCTTTTGGTTGTAACAATCATGTTTCAATTGAATGCACAAAAAAAGAACAATAATTTTCGTCTACATATTCGCAAAACTACCTTTCCTGTAATTATTGATGGAATAATAAATGAAAAGGCATGGGAAGATACCGACGTTGCCGATGATTTTTATATGGTATTACCTGAGGATACCGGTAAGGCGAATGAACGCTCTGAGATTCGGATGACCTATGATGATAAATATCTCTATCTCGCGGCTACCTTTTATCATAGTACTGTTGGAACCTATTATGTTGAGTCATTAAGGAGGGATTTTTCATTTGGTAAAAACGACAATTTTTTGTGTTTTATAGACCCTTTTAACAATCAAACTACAGGTTTTTCCTTTGGTTCAAATGCAGCCGGTGCACAATGGGACGGTACTATGTACGGAGGTGGAAAGGTTGACCTTAATTGGGATACTAAATGGGTATCTAAAGTTAAAAGCGATAAAGAAAAATGGGTCTTTGAAATGGCAGTACCATTTAAGTCAATAAGATATAAAGACGGGGTTATGGAATGGGGAATCAATTTTAGCAGGTTAGACCTGAAGTCAAGTGAAAAATCCAGTTGGACGCCAATACCAAGGCAATTTCCTACAGCATCATTGGCATATACCGGAGTTTTAGTTTGGGATGCACCGCCACCTTCTCAGGGAGCTAATTTTTCAATAATTCCGTATGTACTTGGTGAAATAAGTAATGATTCGGATGTTGAAAGCGAATCGGTTTATGATAAAAAAATTGGAGGAGATCTGAAAATTGGCCTTACTTCTTCTCTCAATCTGGACTTGACGGTAAATCCCGATTTTTCCCAGGTAGAAGTAGATCGTCAGATTACGAATCTGGATAGGTATGAACTGTTTTTCCCGGAAAAGCGTCAGTTCTTTTTAGAAAACGGTGATTTGTTTTCCAATTTTGGATATCCTACCATTCGTCCTTTTTTTTCCAGACGAATAGGTCTTGGTGTTCCAATACAAGTTGGAGCAAGAATAAGTGGTAATATAAATGAAAAATGGCGTTTGGGTGTTATGGATATGAAAACAGCCAGTGTTGAAGATATTGGTCTTCCCAGTCAGAATTTCGGAGTGATTTCTCTCCAGCGTAAAGTATTTAGCAGATCAAGTATTGGATTGATGTTTGTAGATAAGGAATCGTTGAATTACTCCCAGAACACTGATGAATCACCTTCTTTATACTCAAAATTTAACCGGATTTTGGGAATGGAATATAATTTAGCCTCTTCTAACAATCTATGGACCGGGAAAGCCTTTTTTATCAAATCCTTTTCTCCAAATACTTTAGGAAATGGTGTTACACAAGCAGCACATCTTGAGTATAAAAGTCAAAAATGGAATTGGAGAATCCAGGAAGAATGGGTAGGTGAAAATTTTACTGCTGAGGTAGGTTTCGTGCCACGAAATAATTATGTAAAATTAAGTTCCGTTTTAGGGTATTTATTCTTCCCTGAAGATAGCAAAGTCTTAAGCCATGGTCCAAAAATTAGTTCGAGTTATTTCTTTAATGAACGTATGAAGAGGACCGATAATTTTAGTATGCTGCAATATTATTTAAACTTCCGTAATCGTAGTAGTTTAAACATCGATCTAATTGATGAATATGTTGAGCTTCTTGATTTTTTCGACCCGACCAGGTCAGATAAAGCTTCACTTAACATTGGAACAAAACATCACTGGAATGCATTAAAACTAAAATATCAGTCCAAACCTCAAAGTATGCTTACCTATACCATTAGCGGTCGTGCAGGTGGTTATTATTCGGGTGGAAAAAGATTTAATATTACCAATGAACTGGGGTATCGTTTTCAACCTTATGTAAGTCTTAGCTCCAATATAAGCTACAATTATATCAGTTTGCCTGACCCATGGAATAAAACAGAATTCTGGTTAATTGGTTCAAAGGCAGATATTACATTTACTAATAAACTATTCTTTGCTACCTTATTTCAGTATAATGAACAATCCAAAAAATTCAATTTAAACTCCCAGTTTCAGTGGCGTTATAAACCTGCTTCAGATTTGCATATTGTATACACCAATAATTATTTGTTAGCACCTTACACTGGAAGAAATTGGTCACTTACTTTAAAACTAACATATTGGTTTAATAAGTAGTTCTAAAAAAATGAATGTTTTTTAAGGAAGGTTCATTTTTAACAGTATGAAAAACAATTTTCCAGAGTTGTTTAGCAAATCTTTAATTATAGTTATTTTTATAGAATTTCAATTTTCATTTTTATAATTTAAAAGGCTCTTTTAGGCAATTCTCTCTACTTGTATTGATTCAATTCTGCCAAGGATTGATTCATTTCTCTTTCCAATCCGAGTAATATAGTAACACTCTCATAATAAATTGAAAGTTCAAGAATGTATTCTGTTAAAGAAATTTCTCCTTTATCCAATGCTTTTTTTAACAATTCAGAATTGTCAAATGAATGCAAATTCAAACGGTAATCATTCACATTATTTTGCAAACTGACTGTTTTTGTATGCAACGCTTTAAGATAGTTATAAAACAGCAATCTTGTATCGGCAGCAATACTTTCTGATGCACTAACATTGGCCTTGGCATATTTCACTTTATTTTTGTTTTCCCATAATGGTATTGACAAGCCTACCGTCAATCCCTGAAATTCCTGGCCAACGACATTTTCACTCATATAACCGGCTTGAATTTTTGGCAAACCAATGGCACGCTTCAATTTTACCTGTGTTTGATTGATTTCAATTTCCTTTTTTAGCCAACTCAAAACAGGATTGTTTTGTTCTGCCACTTCATACCATTGCTCAAAATCAGAAAAAATCGGCACAACGTCGAATTCGCTGTTAGTAAAATCTATAAATTGCCCTCCATTTAAAGCCATCAGTTCATCCAAAAAGGATTTTCTTTTAATTTCTATCGATTCCAATTCCTTACGAACATTCAACAAGTTCAACAAGGCTTTGTTGTATTCCAAAATATTTGTATCGCCTTTTTCAAACTTCAATTTATATGCATTTCCATTATTTTGGGCATGCACGAGCCTTTTTGACACTTCAAATCTCAGCGCATTATTGAATATCAAGTCAATGCATACAAAACGAGTCTGTAATAATATTGACTTTAATTGTCTTTGAAACTCCAATTCAGATTGCTCGTTTTTTAAGTCAGAAATCTGATTTTTAAAACCATACGCTGTTGGAAAATCAAAAGTCTGTTTTATACTTATATCTTTCCTATTACCTATTACAGTAGGATTACCCCATAAATAGTTAAATTCTATTTCCGGATTTTGAAGATATATATTGGTCTTATTGCCTATTTTTTCAGCTGCTACTTTTTTTCTCAAAGCAGAAAGTGTCGTATTATTTTTTTCAATCTCACTCAATATTTTGTCAACATTATTTTGAGAGAAAAGATTGGAACTAAAGGCAATAACGATTACTAAAATTATAATAAGTTGTTTCATTTCTTTGCTGTTTTGATGATTCCACGATTGTTTAAAGAACTATAAACAATTGGCACAATAAAAATATTTAGCATTGTTGAAGTGAGTAAACCTCCTAAAATTACTTTTGCCATTGGGCTCTGAATTTCATTGCCAGGCAAGTCACCTTGCAAAGCTAAAGGAATGAGTGCCAGAGCCGCTGTTAACGCAGTCATTAAAATAGCATTCAAACGGTCTGATGAGCCTTTTATAACCGTTTCGATCAAAGAGACTCCTTGAATTTGTAATTTTTGGTAGTTCGAAATCAACAATATCCCATTACGTGTTGCAATACCAAATAGCGTAATAAAGCCAATTATTGCCGGAATACTCAATATTCCTGAAGTAAAATAAATTGAGAATACACCCCCTATCAGTGCCAAAGGCAAATTGAGTAAAATGATTCCTGCAAGTTTAAAATTTCTAAATTCTTTAAACAGGATAAGAAAAATTAAAACGATAGCCAGAATCGAAGTCATCAATAGGGTTCTGGAAGCTTTTTCTTCATTTTCAAACTGCCCCCCATATTCAATTCTATAACCCTCCGGCAATACGATATTCTCACCTATTCTTTGCTGAATATCCTGTACCACCCCACGTATATCACGTTCTGCTACATTCGCTGCAATGACCATCTTTCTCTGCACATTTTCTCTGCTTATTGAACTTGGACCTGAAACCGAAACAACATCCGCTACTTGTTCTAAAGGTACTTTTTTACCGTCTCCCGTATCAATTAATGCCGAACGAATACCTTCAATTGATTCTGTATAATCACTATTCAGTCTTAGTACCAAATCAAATCTCTTCTGTCCTTCATAAATATCTCCCAGTTTTTCACTGCTAAAAGCATTGTCAATAAACGCATTGAATTGCTCAATAGTAATTCCATAATAAGCCAGCATGTCTCTATTGGCCTTTATTTGAATTTGTGGTGTCTCAACTTGCTGGTCTACATTAACATCCACCAATCCTTCTACATCAATAATTGCCTTTTTCACCTGATTTCCTATGATGTACATTTTATTCAAATCATTTCCAAAAAGTTTGATAGCTATATTTGCTCTTGTTCCGGAAAGCATGTGGTCAATTCTATGACCCAGCGGTTGCCCTACCGTGACAGCAGTTCCTGGTATGCGAGCTAAAGTTGCTCTTACATCAGCCATAAAATCTGCACGACTCCGATTTTTTATACTGAAGTTGACATCGATTTCCGCACTATTCACTGTTTGTGAATGTTCGTCCAATTCGCCTCTTCCCGTTCTTCTTGCAGTGCTTTCAATCTCATCAATGGATAATAGTTCTGTTTCTACCAAATTACCCAGTTTATTGCTTTCTTCTAAAGACGTTCCCGGTTTTGTAACCAATGATATTGTCAAGGAACCTTCATTAAATTCCGGTAAAAAAGTCCGTCCCATTGTTGAAATTGCAACCAGAGAAATGATAAATAAACCAAGGGTAGAAAAAATTACTGCTTTTTTATTTTTCATGGACCACGCTAGACATATTTCATAATAAAATGAAAGATTGCGTGCCAACCATTTTTCTTTTTCATTTCTATCAAGATATTTTTTATCGGTCAGCAACAATTTCGTTAATAACGGTGTCAATGTCATTGCTACAACAAGGGATACAAATAAAGCAACTATAAATGATATTCCCAATGGCTGCAACATTCTACCTTCCATACCCGATAGGAAAAACAAAGGTAAAAAAGCCACTATTATGATAAGCGTAGCATTTAGAATTGATGATCTTATTTCTTTTGATGCTTCAAAAACCACTGTAAAAGAAGATTGTCTTTCATTTAACGGTTTTTGTTGGTTTTGTCTCAATCTTTTGTAGACATTTTCAACGTCAATAATAGCGTCATCAACCAACGAACCAATAGCAATTGCCATTCCACCTAAACTCATGGTATTTATATTTAAACCCAAAGCATATAAGACCAAAATGGCACCAAGAAGCGACAAAGGAATGGCCAGAAGAGAAATAATTGTGGTTCTAAAACTTCCTAAAAATAAAAATAGAATGATGACTACAAATATACCTCCTTCAATTAATGCGTTCTGAATATTTTCGATTGAAGTTTCAATAAAATCTGCCTGCCGAAAAATTGTAGTGTCTAAAACAACGTCGGGCGGCAACGTTTTTCGAAGTATTGTTAGATTTTCTTCAATCGACTCTGTCAATTCAAGCGTATTTGTATTCGGCTGTTTTGAAACTGAGATTATAACTGCGGGTTTTGCGTTTTGAGAAGCATGTCCCATTTTAATCCCGCTACCAACTATTACCTCTGCAACATCTCTGATTCTAACAGGTTTCTTGTGAATTGATTTAATGTAAGAATTTCCCAATTCTTCCAAATCAGAAGTTCTTGCTATTCCACGAACTACATATTCATTGCCAAATTCCCGCAGCGCTCCACCAGTAGAATTTTGACTTATTCCCTCACATATACGCACCAATTCAGTCATAGAAACATTGTAATATTTCATTTTTTGAGGATTGGCTAAAATCTGATATTGTTTGTAATCCCCACCGATGATAGTAACCTGGGATACACCTCCGGTGGCGAGTATCAATGGTTTTACATTCCATTCAGCAATTGTTCGCAAGTCCATCATACTTGTACTATCGGCCTGGATACCTATAAAAAATATTTCACCCATAATGCTCGATTGTGGTGCCAGAGCAGGTTGTCCAACTCCAAAAGGCATTTGAGTAGCAACGGAAATCAATTTTTCACTTACTATTTGGCGAGCCTTAAAAATATCGGTACCCCAATCAAATTCTACCCAGACAAAAGAAAAACCTTGTGATGATACTGAACGTACCCTACGTACGTTGGTAGCTCCATTAACAGAAGTCTCTATCGGAAAAGTTACCAACCGTTCTACTTCTTCAGAAGCCATACCATGGGCATCCGTCATAATGACAACCGTTGGAGATGTAAAGTCAGGAAATACATCCACATCCATATTTATAGCGGTTCTTGTACCAAAAACCACCAGTAATACTGAACTCAGTAATATGATATATTTGTTGTTCAGTGAAAATTTTATAATATTATTTAACATGGCAATTCTTTTTAATGATTATGACCTGAATGTGCATCTAAAGTCCCCGATGCCTGAGCCAGTTTTATATTAATAGCCCCTAAAGAAACTATGCGGTCACTTTTCGTAATCCCATTCAATATTTCCGTTAACAAGCCATCGGTTACACCAATTTTCACTTCTCTCTTTTCAAAAAGTTCAGGTGTAGTCTGTACAAAAACAAAGTGTACACCCTGTTCTTCCAACAAGGATGTATTTGGTATGGTCAATGCTTGCGTATTGGTAATGGTTTTTAGATACAGCTCAACAAAACCACCAGAAACAAAATCACCTTGATTGTCAATTTGCAAACTAATAGGGATCAAATAATTATCCATGTTAGCATTTCTTCCATACGATACTATCTTCCCATTTAATTCTTCAAGTGTGTAGGTCTTGTTATTGTGAATGGTTCGAATATTTGCCGAATTCACTGCCGCCAATATTGGTGCAAATTTTTGTTGAACTTCAGATTGCAGCAACAATGTTTTGTTTTGTGATATTGTAACAATTGGATGGCCTGCTTCAACATACTGTCCGTTTTTAACAAACAATTGTTTCACAAATCCTTTCATAGAGCTCGTAACACTTTGTCCAGAGGCATTAAAGTTTGTTTTAAGGTTTTCATAAATCACTTTCGCATTGTCATATTGGTTTTTTGCGTCAAGCAATTTTTTTTCTGAAACAATTTTATCTTTAGCAAGTTCTGATAACCTTTCATAGTCTGCTTGTGCTTTTTCAAAATTATTTTTGGCTTCAAAGAAACGAACAGATGAATTATCATTCGCTAAACTACTACCTGAAATTGAAAATAATACTTGTCCGTTGGAAACTTTTTTTCCTTCCAAAATATTTTCAGCAGTTAACTTAACAATTCCATTTATTCTTGCAGAAATTACTATCTCATCGCCTTGAGCTGACTGTACCTGAGCAATAGTTTTAATAACCTGACCAAACGGTTGAACTTTTGGAAGTTCAGTTGCAAAATCAATTTTCCATGATTGCTCTTTAGTAAATACAGTGGAATTCGTTGTTGAAATAACAATATCCTCCGCGGCGTGAATAGCATCGTGTTCATTTGCGAAAACATGTACATCATGAGCAACTAACATAAAATCACCTTTCTCAGTTGTAATGTCAAATACCAATTTTCCTGAACCTGCTGTTTCTGGTTTTATATCAAAACTGTAAATTCCTTTTCTTGTTGGTTCATTCAGTGTTTGACTCGTTTCTTTTCCCGCGACAATTAAACGCATTGTTATACTTCCCTTCTCTAAAGCGCTGAATTCAGGTACATGTGAAAAATGGGATAAAACAGTTGATGCCTTACCAATTGCAAAAGGATCCGCTTCTGCAAATAGTTCAAATTCATTACTGTAAGCAGTAATTTGAACAGAGACATCTTCGTGATGGGATTCTTGGGTTTGTTGTTCTTTATCATTCGCACAGTTTGCAAAAACAAGTGCAAGTAATGCAACTAAAATTATGTTGATTTTCATGCTAAATACTATTAAATTTTAAAAAATACTGATAATTTGAATGCAACAACCAATACAATTAATTGCATTTAGAAGTCATTCATAAAAAAAAATGTGAAAATTATACTACAGGAGGTCCCCGTAGTACTGTAGCTCCTTGTTTAAAGGACGAAGTTATTAAAAACGGTAAATCGAGATTAACTTTTTTTATTACATAACGCCTGTTCAACACCAAACTTCCAGTCTCTATCAAACTAACATTAACTGACCTTTTTAGTTGTTTTGTATATTTTAACTGACTTATATATGTCGAATAAAATTCACTGTTTGTAAATAAATGACAGTGTTCCAGTATAATTATGGAATGACCCAGCAATAAAATATTTGCCAGTAAGAGAAAAAATAATGCTGTTACTCTTTTAATCATTGTTCAATTATAATTTTGCAAATGTAATGCAAATTACATTTACTTGTTTATTTCAAATTTGTTTTTTTATAATTTTGAATCTTCTCATATTAAAAAAAAATGATTCATAGTACCTTACCTTTATCATACATTTGGCTCAATATGGATTAATACCTGTTCCAAAGTTGGAATTTCACTCAGCAAGGAGTCTTTCAGTTTATGAGCTAATTCATGCCTTTGTTTTACAGAAATATCAGCAAAAAGTAATTAATACTGATAAGATTAGAAAGTATATTTAACGTTGAATAAATAAAATATTTTATAAAAAAAACGTTTCGATGACTCGAAACGTTTTTTAAATTATTGAGCTATTCTTCACAGCTCCTAAGCTCAAAAGATTACTCTTCTTCTTTTACTTCTTCAAAGTCAACATCTTCAACATCGCCACCTTCATTTTTAGGCTGAGCATCTCCTGTTTCTGTTTCACCTTTCGGTGTTCCATCGGCCTGTGCTTCCTGTTGTGCCTTGTACATTTCTTCACTTGCTACCTTCCATGCTTCATTTATCTTTTCCATTGCTGCATCAATCTGAGCAATATCTTTAGATTCATGCGCTTTCTTCAATTCTGTAAGTGCAGCTTCTATTGGTTCTTTTTTATCAGCTGATAACTTATCTCCAAACTCTTTCAGTTGCTTTTCTGTTTGAAAGATCATAGAATCTGCTCCATTTATTTTTTCGGCAATTTCCTTTAATTTTTTATCAGCATCAGCGTTTGCTTCAGCATCCGCTTTCATTTTTTTAATTTCTTCATCAGTCAATCCGGAAGAAGCCTCAATTCTAATATCTTGTGTTTTTCCTGTAGCTTTATCCGCCGCAGTCACATGTATAATTCCATTGGCATCAATATCAAAAGTTACTTCAATCTGAGGTATGCCTCTTTGTGAAGGTGGAATTCCATCTAAATGAAAACGTCCTATTGTTTTATTGTCAGCGGCCATAGCACGTTCACCTTGCAGTACATGAATTTCTACCGATGGTTGGTTGTCAGCAGCCGTTGAGAATACTTGTGATTTCTTTGTAGGAATTGTTGTGTTTGCATCGATCAATTTGGTCATTACATTCCCCATTGTTTCAATACCTAATGAAAGTGGAGTAACATCTAGCAACAATACATCTTTTACATCACCTGATAACACACCACCTTGTATAGCTGCTCCAACTGCTACAACCTCATCAGGATTCACTCCTTTTGAAGGTGATTTTCCAAAGAATTTTTCAACAGCTTTTACAACTGCAGGGATACGTGTTGATCCACCAACCAATATAACTTCATCAATATCACTTGTTGTTAATCCGGCACCATCAAGAGCTTTTTTACATGGTTCAATTGTTCTGCGAATTAAATCGTCAATCAGTTGTTCAAATTTAGCTTTAGACAAACTTCTAACCAAGTGTTTCGGGCCAGAAGCAGTAGCTGTAACATAAGGTAAGTTGATTTCAGTAGTAGATGAAGAAGACAATTCTATCTTCGCTTTTTCAGAAGCTTCTTTTAAACGTTGTAATGCCATAGGGTCATCACGTAAATCAATACCTTCTTCTGTCTTAAATTCTTCAGCCAACCAATCAATAATTTTTTGATCAACATCATCACCACCTAAGTGTGTATCACCATCAGTTGATAATACTTCAAATACACCATCACCTAATTCTAAGATAGAAACATCATGTGTTCCTCCACCAAAGTCAAATACAACAATTTTTTGGTCTTTATCTTTTTTATCCAATCCGTAAGCCAATGCAGCAGCAGTAGGTTCGTTGATAATACGACTTACTTTTAATCCGGCTATTTCACTGGCTTCTTTTGTAGCCTGACGCTGTGCATCGTTAAAATAAGCAGGAACGGTAACAACAGCTTCAATGACTTCACTTCCCAAATAATCTTCAGCAGTCTTTTTCATTTTTTGAAGAATCATTGCTGAAATTTCCTGTGGAGTATACAATCTTCCATCAATATCAACACGTGGTGTATCGTTATCGCCTTTTACAACTTTATAAGGTACACGATCGGCCTCCATTTTACATTCAGAATATTTGTTACCCATAAAACGTTTGATTGAATAAACAGTTTTTAATGGATTTGTAACCGCTTGTCGTTTTGCAGGATCACCAACCTTTCGTTCACCTCCTTCAATAAAGGCTACAATCGATGGGGTTGTTCGTTTTCCTTCTGCATTAGGAATTACAACCGGCTCATTTCCTTCCATTACAGAAACACAAGAGTTGGTAGTTCCTAAATCTATTCCTATAATTTTACTCATAATTATATATTTATTTTTTTGTTTTTAATTTTTTTTAACTCACATTGTCAAATAGTCAATCATTATGCCATTAAACTATTTATGCCAAGTTGTCATAATCAATAGTGTATCCTTGTTTATATGTCATCGAATTTCAGAACCAATCTTAATTAATATATGGAATTGTCATTATTATTTTAACAAAATCATATATTTACGCACTAATAATTACTACAAATAACATATGGAATGTATTTCAGTTTTTGACATGCTGAAAATAGGTATTGGTCCTTCGAGTTCTCACACTTTAGGGCCTTGGCGTGCAGCTGAAAGATGGATCAATCACCTTAAAAAGAATGCTGTTTTTAAAGATATAACTTCCGTTAAAGTTGATTTATACGGTTCTTTATCACTTACAGGAAAAGGACACGCAACTGATTTGGCGGTAATTTTAGGTCTGTCGGGAGAAGATCCTGAATATTTTCCAACAGAGGAAATTGCTCAGCTAATACAAAAAGTAACATTAGATAAGAAAGTTCAATTTGGAGGGCTAAGTTCAATTTTTTTTGATCCAAAAATAGCTATTGTATTCAATAAGGAGTTTCTTCCTTTTCACCCTAATGGCATCAAATTTACCGGATTCAAAAATGACATTGAAATTTCATCTGATACCTACTATTCAATTGGTGGGGGATTCGTTGTAAGGGAAGAACTCATGCATTCCAAAGAAAATATCGAAATTCATAAACATTTTCCATTCCCAATTCAAAATGCAAAAGAACTCGAATATTATTGTGAACAGCAACATTCAATGATCTCAGAAATTGTATTAAAAAATGAACTCGCTCTTAAAAACGACAAAGAAATTGATACTCAGATTTTAAAAATATGGGAGACAATGCTCGAATCCATGTTTCAAGGTTGCCATACTGAAGGTACCCTTCCCGGAGGATTAAATGTTAGAAGAAGAGCTTTTGATATGCATCAGAAATTAAAAAGTGATTTAAAGTATTCCACTCCCGATGAATGGATTGAAGTTATTCGTAAAACAGAAGTTAAATTTCGACAGATTTTAAAATGGGTAAGCTGTTTTGCTTTAAGCGTAAACGAGGTGAATGCTTCTTTAGGAAGAGTTGTTACTGCGCCTACTAATGGAAGTGCTGGTGTGATACCAGCTGTTTTGATGTATTATATGGTCATTGAAAATCACGAAGCCAACTTTAAACATATCAAACAATTTCTATTGGTCGCCGGAGAAATTGGGAGCATATTTAAAAAAGGAGCTACTATTTCTGCCGCTATGGGTGGTTGTCAGGCTGAAATTGGCGTTTCCTCTGCAATGGCAGCCGGTGCGTTAACCGAACTACTAGGGGGTACTCCCGAACAAGTCTTGATCGCAAGTGAAATTGCAATGGAACATCATTTAGGACTGACTTGTGACCCAATTGCCGGATTGGTTCAAATTCCTTGTATTGAGCGCAATGCTATGGGAGCAATTAAAGCCATAAATGCAGCTGAATTGGCATTAGATGCTGATTCAAACAATGCTAAAGTACCCCTGGATAAAGTGATTGAATCTATGTGGAAAACAGCAAAGGATATGAATTCAAAATACAAGGAGACTTCAGAAGGCGGATTGGCAGTAAGTGTAAATATTTCAGATTGTTAATTACAGTTTATAATACAAATAATATTTTCTATATTTGAAAAAAGAAAATCATTATTAATACAAAAATGTTACTATGAGCAAAATCGATGAAAAAATTACACTTTATCAAAGCGAGTTGAGAAAGTTAGGAATTAGCTTTGATGCTGATTTATTAACAAAAATTGCAAAAAGTTTAGGGCCTTCAATTTACAAAGCAGATGCTGAAACTGTATCCGGAACCGATGAAAGAGAACTAAACACAGTGAAAAACAATTTCTTAATTAAAAAACTAGGTCTGTCTAACGGTCCGAAATTAGACAATGCTATTGCTGCTGTAATGGACAAAGTTGGAAAATCTAATAGAAATAAATATCGAGTAATTATTTATTATTTGTTGGTAAAAGAATTTGGCCAAGAGTCTAAATATTAAGTTCAGTTCTTAAAAAAAACCCACTATTTGTGGGTTTTTTATGTTTCAAATGGAGAATAAAACGGTTGAAAATCAACTTTTATCTGGTAAAAACAAATTCGTTTTCAGTAGATAAATTAGCATCGAAACCATATCCTTCATAATTAAAACCTTTTAAATCCTCGGCTTTTTCAATGTTATTATCGATGATATACCTCACCATTAGTCCCCTGGCCTTTTTAGCAAAAAACCCAATAATTTTTAAGTTTCCGTTTTTATAATCTTTAAAAACCGGAGTAATAACAGGAACCTTCAACATAGATGGCTTTACTGCTTTAAAATATTCCTTACTTGCCAAATTTACGAATACATCATTATCGTCCAATTCCTCATTCAATGCATTCGTTATTTTTGTATCCCAATATTGATACAAATTATTTTTTCTTCCAATTTTTAATTTGGTTCCCATTTCCAAACGATAGGGCTGCATTAGATCCAACGGTTTTAACAAGCCATACTGTCCTGATAATATTCGTAATTTATGCTGCAAACTCTCCATTTTATTTAACGGAATAGTATAGGCATCCAATCCTATATAAACATCACCTTTAAATGCATATATAGCCTGTCTTGCATTTTCAGTTGTAAATGGCAATTCCCAATCCTGATTTCGCCGCCAATTCAATTCACCTAAATTGGAAGAAATTCCCATTAATTTAGACAAAACTTTAGGAGATTTCTTTTTAAGAATTGTGTTCAGCGCTAAAGCTTCCTTATAAAATATTCCTTCGGAAAATTGAGTTGTGGGAGCAACTGTTTCAAAATCCAGTGATTTGGCAGGTGATATGACTATTTTCATGTGTTCTTATTTCTTAATTTATTGAGGTAGTTACAAAATTACGCTATTTTAAGAAAATTCCCATTCGTGAATTTAAAATTATAATCGCCTTTTAGAATAAAATCTGATTGGTGTATATCGTCATCATTCGGAAACCATTTCTTTAGTTTAGGATTGGCAAGAATAAACATACCCTCTTCATTTCCTAAAGCGCAAAATCGATCAAAATTTCCACTGTACAGGTCAATCCGCTTCAATTCGTTTATTTCATCATATGTTTCTTCTATAGAGCCCGATGCAATTCCAATTTCACTAATATTTAAAACGGATTTTGAAGAAAATAAATCCGTACTATCCATTTTTAAATTCTTGCGGGCAATAAACTCTACAATATTCCTATCACAATCATAAAAATAAAGTGCTTTTGCATTCCATGATTCAAAATTTATCATTTTTTCACCATTAAAAGGCAATAATTCCACACGACTCTTTAACCAAATTAAAGCTTCGTATTCTTTGTTTGAATAAATATTAAAAGCAAAATGATATGGAGTGCAATTTTTGCGATATTTAAAGGTCAGTATACTTTCTCCAATTTTAAAACTATGAGATTCTGATGTAGATTCAACGTCTGTAAATTCCAAAATTTTTGAATAAAAATGAATTTGCAATTTTAGGTTATTCGTGAATAGTATGAGTTCCTTTATCTTCATTACAAAGTAAAATTACCGATAATTATTCTAAAATATACACAAATTCAATACGATAGATTTATTTCGAAATAGTTAAAACTTATTGAAGATCGTCAATAAATTGTTGCATTTTACCAAATAATAAAGCTACATGATAACCATCCATTAAAGCATGATGAACTTCAACAGAGAATGGTATATTCTTGATTTCATTTTCGCTAAACATTTTTCCAAACACAATTTTTGGAATTCCCTTAGAGCCTTCATCGCCGTTTCTGGCGTGCTTAAACCCTGTAAATGAAACCCATGGTAAAGTTGTACAATGTACAACATCAATTGCTGCTTCCTTTGGTTCGAATTTTAATCCTTCTTTGTGTTCTGCAATTAAATTTTTTCCTTTTTTATCAAACTCTAAAATTGAAGCCTGATTTTCGAAATTACAAAATGAAAAAGTATTGTCATCATTCAAAATTGTTGAACCAATATGAATTTCATCAAACTCATACACCTTCCCGTTCTTTAACCGCAATTTAAATTCAGTTATTTCATTTACACAATTTACAGCAACATATAAGCAACCCAAAGAAAAAGAAAGGTCCTGGTTTTTGCAATAATTATAGAGGTTTGTGATATCTAAGTTTGCGGTTATGTTAAAAAAAGGGTCCTCATAAGTTTTGAAAAATTCATATTGTTTTTTTCTGTTCCAACTTTCTATATCAAATGCGTTCATTTTACTTTTTTTGATTCACGGTATACGTTTTCCACTTTTCTAAACATTGCTGAAAATCTTGAGGAATGTCGGAATTGAATTGCATAAATTCTTTTGTTGTAGGGTGTTCAAATCCTAAGGTTTTTGCATGTAAGGCCTGTCTTGGTAAAACTTTGAAACAATTATCTACAAACTGTTTGTATTTTGTAAAAGTAGTTCCTTTTAAAACGGCATCACCTCCATAGCGTTCATCATTAAAAAGAGTATGGCCAATATGCTTGAAATGCGCCCTTATCTGATGTGTCCTACCTGTTTCTAATTTGCATTGAACCAGCGTAACATAACTAAACCGCTCTAAAACTTTATAATGGGTAATTGCAGGCTTTCCAAATTCACCGTCTGGAAATACACTCATTTGGAGACGATTTTTTAAACTTCTTCCTATATGCCCTTCAATGGTCCCTTCTTCCTCCTCCATATTTCCCCAAACCAAGGCAGTATACAAACGCTCAGTAGTTCTATCAAAAAATTGTTTCGACAAATGTGCCATTGCATTTTCAGTCTTGGCAATGACCAGTAATCCACTGGTATCTTTATCAATTCTATGTACCAATCCCGGGCGTTCATTTGAATTTGTAGGTAAATTTTCAATATGATGAATCAACCCATTTACCAGTGTTCCTGAATAATTTCCATGACCGGGATGGACAACCATTCCTGCCGGTTTATTGACCACGATAACCTGATCATCTTCAAATAATATATCTAATGGAATATCTTCGGCCACCAACAAATTTTCATGCGGCGGATGTGCCAAAATAACCCTGACTTCGTCTTTTGGTTTCACCCTGTAATTAGGTTTAACCGCAATATCATTTACCAAAACATTGCCAGCCCTTGCAGCTTGTTGAATCTTATTTCTGGTTGAGTTTTCAATAAAATTCATTAAAAATTTATCCACACGCAATGGCTCCTGACCTTCCTGTGCAACATATCGGAAATGTTCGTAAAATTCTTCCTTTTCTATTTCTTCAACACTCATTAGCTTGTCTTATCAGAAGGTTGTTTATAGCGTCCCCTACCCTTGCCATCACCCAATTTTAATTTGATCAATGAATTTTTTGGGATTTTATCTCCTACTTTTAAGTTTTTCTTATTGAATTTCAACCCTCTCACTACATCTTTTGCGATGTCAGAAACATAGATTACTTCGTTATCGACTCTAAATCCAATTGCTCTTAACTGCGAAGTTACCTGCCGCCTGGTCTTTCCAAATAAATTAGGGATTTCAACATCTTTATATCCTGAAGGGTTCAATGTTAAATAGATTTTTCTGTTCTCCTTTACAAAATCACCCGGTTCAGGATCTTGATCTATAACTGCTTTTCTGGGATAATTAGGATTGTAACTTGCGGAATCGATTACAACAAAATTCAAATCCAATTCTTCCAATGTTTTTTCAACATCGGTTAAACTCATTTTCGCCATATCCGGAACTTCAATTTTTTGATTGTGATTGGTAGTTATATTTAACCATTTCATAATAGCAAAAACAAATATTATGATACCAATTAAAGCATAAAGCAACTGCTTCACAAACGTTTTAGACCTCAAAAATTTAATAAGACTCATATTCCTTTTTTAATTTTTTTCAAAGATACTTTATAAATAACAATTGACAAATTACCTTTTTGATTGATTCATTGTTGAATTGCATCTCACTCTTTCAAGTTCTTTTCATGGGCCCTGAACTAAATTCAGGGTAACTATATTTTGAAATTTTTCAACTTTTCAACTTTTCAACTTTTAACTTTCAACTTTTAATTACAATTATGTAAGTTTGTATTTAAAGATATAAACACCAAATGAAAAAAAATATTGCCATTATAATGGGAGGATATTCTTCGGAAGTTGAAATATCCTTGAAGAGTGGAAATGTTGTTTACCAAAATATCTCAAAAGAAAAATACAATTCATACAAAGTTCATATATTAAAAAGTAAATGGGTTGTTGTTGATGACGACAGTAAAGAATACCCTATTGATAAACATGATTTTTCAGTAACTATTAAAGATGAAAAGATTATTTTTGATTGTGTATTTAATGCCATTCATGGTCACCCAGGTGAAGATGGTACTATTTTGGCTTATTTTGATTTGATTGGATTGAAACATACATCAGCACCGTTTTATCAAATGGCGTTGACTTTTAACAAACGAGATTGTTTGAGCGTAGTGAAACAATATGGGATAAAAACAGCAACTTCTTATTATATTGACAAAGGAGATGAAATCGATATTGACAAAATAATTGAAAAAGTCGGTTTACCATGTTTTGTAAAACCTAACAATGCAGGTTCCAGTTATGGAATATCAAAGGCCAAAAGTAAAGCGGAAATTATACCTGCTATTGAAAAAGCCTATAATGAGGATGATAAAATACTTATAGAAGAATTTTTAGATGGCCCCGAAATCAGTATTGGAGTTATTGAATATAAGAATGAAATAAGAGTATTACCAATGACTGAGATTGTTACTGACAACGATTTTTTTGATTACGAAGCGAAATATCTTGGAAAGTCAGAAGAAATTACTCCTGCTCGTATTTCTGATGAAATTCATAAAAAATTAGAAAATGTAGCTTCGCAAGTGTATCAAATATTAAATATAAGTGGTATTTCACGTTCCGAATATATATTAGTGAATAATGAACCTTATTTTTTAGAGATGAACACTGTTCCTGGCCTAACTGCCGAAAGTATTATTCCTAAGCAGGCACTAGAAGCCGGTATAAGTTTGCAAGAATTTTTTCATAACGCCATTGAAATGGCTTTAAAAAACTAATTATGAGACGCGCAATTTTCCCTGGATCTTTTGATCCAATCACTTTAGGTCATGTAGATATTATCAATAGAGCAATGCCATTATTTGATGAAATAGTTATTGCAGTTGGCATCAATGCTGATAAAAAAAATATGTTCTCTTTAAAAAAACGTATAAATTT
>PVMS01065287.1_pt1 | contig 20315 bp, 17 predicted proteins | sample 1853461 | NCBI WGS metagenome assembly PVMS01 (sample SAMN08582032, study PRJNA380276) | Marine sediment metagenome, whole genome shotgun sequencing project. | isolation source: ocean sediment barecode stripped | collected 2017 | reverse complement strand
TAGGGCATGGCTGCCGCATGGCCTATGAAATAATTCTTCAGGGCAACCTGGCCACCATGTTGCATGGTAGGTATCGTTTTGCCCTGCACTGGCCAGAGCTAAAAATGGGGGACCTTTACCAAAATAATGAGCTCCCCCGGCGATGTGGAAGATGCCATGAAAACCCTGGTGGAATAATGTTTCGGTTTTTTGTTTAAATTTGCATCGCTAAAAGCACCTTAAAAACATAATGGTAGTATTGTCTACTTGTGTTAAGGTTGAAGTGAAAAAATTTAATAGTAGTATTGTCTACTTGATGCCCGGATGGCGGAATAGGTAGACGCGCTGGACTTAAAATCCAGTGGCCAGTAATGGCCGTGCCGGTTCGATTCCGGCTCCGGGTACAGAGCCTCTCAGAAATGGGGGGCTTTGTTTTGTTATATTCAATTAAATTCATGCTAACTTCATACACGGATATGATACTTGTAGACAGCAATACCATCGGGAATGCAGCCCCCATTAAGGAGTGGATAAAAGCCATTGAGCAAGCTTTTATAGATACCGCCAGTGGGCTCGTTGAGGTTCCTGATCGAACACATATTGACCGTGGAGACAACACGCTGCTCTTGATGCCCTGTTTCGGAGAGGACTACTTCTCCACCAAACTGGTTTCGGTCTTTCCGGAAAACCTAAAAAGGGGAGAGCCCATGATCTATGGCTCGGTGGTATTAAATGATGGTAAATCCGGAAAACCTCTGGCTGTAATGGATGGTGGAAAATTGACTGCCATGCGTACTGCCGCGGTGGGTTCTGTGGGAATCAAATACCTGGCACCAGCAAATGCGGAAGTGCTTGGAATTATCGGATTGGGAATTCAGGGATTTCACCAGGCCCTTTTTGCCTGTCAGGAGAGACCCATCAGGCAACTGAGGATCCTGGACCGCTCAGCCGCCGTTATGGAACGATTCATGCAGCGGTTCAATGCATTCTACAAAGAGCTTGAGGTGGTGCCCTGTAAGAGCCCTATCGATTTGTGTAAATCATCTCAGATTATCATTACAGCCACAGGTTCCCAAAAACCTGTTATTCCCTCTGCCAGGGCATGCTGGTTTGGAAAGACCATCATAGGCATTGGATCGTACAAACCCGATATGAGAGAGATACCCAATGAAATCTTTACTGAAGTAAATCAGGTATTTGTGGATACCTTGCATGGCATAAACGAGGCTGGAGATTTACTAAAGCCATTGCAGCAGAAACTAATCCAGAAGAGTCAGGTTATTCCCATCACGGATGTGATCCTGAAAAAGCAAGAGGTCGAAGGAGAAACCAGGTTTTTCAAATCGGTAGGAATGGCTGCCTTTGACCTATATGGTGCTAAGCTTGTTTATGAAAATCTCTTATGATCTTCCACCATGTATAGAAATCTTAAAAAGTTAAAATGGAGACCCCCATCCCACTGGAATAGAGTAAGTGTCATGGATATGCATACCGGAGGAGAGCCCTTGCGCATACTCATGGATGGCTATCCAAAAGTGCCTGGAAAGACAATTCTCGAAAAGAGAAAATTCTTCAGGGATCATCATGATCACATTCGTAAAGGATGTTTGTGGGAGCCCAGGGGACATGCAGATATGTATGGGGCTGTAATCACAGAACCCTGTTCGGCCAACTCCGATTTTGGCACATTTTTCCTTCACAACGAAGGGTATAGCACCATGTGTGGACATGCCATCATCGCACTTACCAAATTTGTATTGGATACGAAACTGATTCGCAAGAGAGGAGATAGCCCTCAATTGGTGATTGATGCTCCTCCAGGACAGATTGTCTCTACTGGTTTTCGGGAGAATGGTGAGGTCAAATCGGTCTCATTCAAAAATGTACCCTCATTTGTTCTTTATCGAGATCAAACTGTCCAGATTCCAGGCCTGGGAAGGGTTCAATATGATGTGGCATTTGGAGGGGCGTTTTATGCCATAGTGGATGCTGAAAAGCATGACATCCCTCTCAATGACTCCAGTTATTCCAAGCTTATCGAGATGGGAATGCAGATTAAGAGAAGTGTGATGAATAAACAGACCATCACCCATCCCTTTGAGCCAGACCTGAGTTTCCTTTATGGCACCATTTTTACCGGAAAACCGCATAATCCTTCAAGACATAGCAGGAACGTCTGTATTTTTGCCAACGGAGAGGTGGATCGTTCAGCCACCGGCTCAGGAGTAAGTGCCAGGGCAGCCCTGCATCATGCTCGGAGAGAATTGAATATTGGAGAAAAAATTGAAATAGAAAGTATTCTTGGAACCACCATGGAGGTTGAGGTGTCAGGCCTGACCACATTTGGGCCCCATCAGGCTGTGGTTCCAATCGTTAGCGGAACAGCTGCTTTCACCGGTAAAAGTACATTTTGGTTTGATCCGGAGGATCCACTGAAAGATGGCTTTATTTTTCGATGATTACTGCTCAATAACATGATGTTTTAGGCCATCTTGGATGACAACGGCTTAGTGCTCTTTGTACTTTTACGTTCGTTTACCAAACCCTGACAATCATGCCAAAAATTACACGCGAAGATGCCCTGAACTATCACAGTGAAGGCAGGCCCGGAAAAATAGAGGTCATTCCAACCAAATCACATTCAACCCAGAGGGATCTTTCTCTGGCCTATTCTCCCGGAGTGGCGGATCCTTGTCTTGCCATTGAGACCGATGCTGAGGATGCCTATAAGTATACAGCTAAAGGTAACCTTGTAGCCGTAATGTCAAACGGAACAGCGGTCCTGGGTTTGGGTAATATAGGTGCCCTGGCAGGAAAGCCGGTAATGGAGGGGAAAGGATTGCTCTTTAAAATATTTGCAGATGTTGATGTATTCGATATTGAGATTGACCGGGAGGATGTGGATCAATTTATCGAAGTGGCTAAAGCAATTGCGCCCACCTTTGGGGGAATTAATCTTGAAGATATCAAAGCTCCTGAGTGTTTTGAGATAGAGGAGAGATTGAAGCAGGAATTGGATATTCCGGTTTTCCATGACGATCAGCATGGTACAGCCATCATTTCTTCTGCCGGGTTGTTGAATGCCATTGAATTGGTTGACAAGAAGGTTGGTGATCTGAAAGTGGTCGTAAATGGTGCAGGAGCCTCAGCCGTCTCCTGTGCAAAACTTTACATTGCGCTGGGTGTGAAAAAGGAGAATCTACTGATGTGCGATTCCAGGGGAGTGCTCAATACCCGACGCTCAGGTTTGAATAAGTATAAACAACAGTTTGTCAGAGAAACAGAAGCCGACACCCTGGAAGATGCTATTAAAGGTGCAGATGTATTTCTTGGCTTATCCGTAGCTGATGTTTTAAGCGCAGATATGCTTAGATCCATGAAACGGGACCCCATTGTTTTTGCAATGGCCAATCCCAATCCCGAGATTGCATATGACAAGGCTATTGCCGCCAGAGAGGACATCATATTTGCCACAGGTCGATCTGATTTTCCAAATCAGATCAACAATGTTTTAGGATTTCCTTTCATTTTCAGGGGCGCACTTGATGTGAGGGCGTCCAGTATTAATGAAGAGATGAAAATTGCTGCTGTAAGGGCCCTTGCAGAACTTACCAAAGAAGATGTACCCGAAATTGTTAACAAGGCCTATAAGGTAGAGAACCTCTATTTTGGCCGGGACTATATTATTCCCAAACCCCTTGATCCAAGATTGATATATCATGTGGCACCTGCAGTGGCAAAAGCAGCTATGGAATCAGGCGTGGCCGGCTCATCAATTACCGACTGGGATGCCTATAAGGAAGCCCTGAAAGAGAGAATGGGTATTGAGAACCAGTTAATCCATGAGGTTCGTTTGAAGGCTCAGCAAAACCCCAAGCGACTTGTATTCAGCGAAGCGGCAAACTTTACAATGCTCAAAGCGGTACAAACCATCACTCAGGAAAAAATTGCCAATCCGGTATTACTTGGGAACAAGGAGCAAATTTCACAGATGATAGCCGATTATCACCTGGAAATGGATTCCGTTGAGATTATAGACCAGACAAAAGATGAGATGAAGGCCTTGAGGGAAAAATATGCCCAAAAACTGTTTGAATCACGTCAACGCAAAGGAATGACCTACGAGGATGCATTGCAACAGATGAATCTTCCCAATCAGTTTGGAATGATGATGGTCGCGGAGGGAGATGCAGACGCTTTCTTATCAGGTTTTTCAAGTAAGTATGCGGATGTCATCAGGCCTGCCATTCAGATTGCTGGAACCAATAAGAATCAGAATCACATTGCAGGAATGTATATTGTGCATACCAAGAAAGGGCCTTACTTTTTTGCCGATACAACAGTGAATGTTCAACCGAGTCCCAATACCCTGGTGGATACTACACGGATGGTAGCTGAGCAGGTGGAACATTTCAATATTGAACCAGTAATTGCAGTGGTCTCTTACTCGAATTTTGGAGCCATTAAGGGAGCCAGCTCCCTAAGAGCCAAAGAGGCCGTGGAAATCCTTCATAAGGAGAGCCCGGAGCTTATTGTGGATGGGGAAATGCAAATGAACTATGCGCTAAATACGGAATTAAGGAAGCAGAAATTCCCTTTCAGTAAACTGGGTGATAAAAAGGTGAATACCATTATTTTCCCAAATCTCAGTTCGGGAAACATCGCCTATAAAATGATGCAGGAAATCGGAGGGGCAAGGGTGACAGGGCCCATATTACTTGGCCTGGGTAAACCCATTCACATTCTTCAAATGGAAAGTGATGTAAGGGAAATTGTAGATATGGCAGCTTTTGCCGTGATTGATGCCCAGTTCAGGGGCTAAGCTTTATAATCAGCAAGAGAATGCATTAATTTCTTGCGGGTAAAGAAAATTCGGCTTTTGACGGTTCCTATTTTCAGGTCAAGCTCTTCTGCAATCTCCTTGTATTTATAACCCCGGGTGTGCATCAGAAAAGGAACCTTTAATTCATCCTGCAGGTTATCAATGTGCTTGTTGATCTCTTTGTGCTGCATGGTTGAATCGGGTTTAATATTCGTCGATTCTTTAGAGTTATTCAGGTAATAGAGGTCTTTGGTGGTATCTACTACGGTATTTTGCCTTACAGCCTTCCTGTAATTGTTTATAAAGGTATTCTTCATGATGGTATAGGCCCAGGCATCAAAATTGGTAAACTCGATGAATTTATCCTTTGAGGCCAGTGCTTTCAAAAATGTCTCCTGTAGAAGGTCTTTGGCTTCTTCCCGGTTGGAGGTAAGGCTTAGTGCAAACCGTTCCAGTCTTACTTCCATGCTTATGAGTTTGGTATTGAAATCTATACTTGTCATTTTCTTAGTCGCTTGAAGTTTCACAATCATTTAATTGTTTAACAAACATATAAAACAATTAAACAGCAGTCAAGGGTAGGTGCCTCCTAAGCCATTGTTGACAGTAGATTTATAAATAAGACTCCTCTCCGTATCCCCTATAAATAAAAGATATCAGAGTGTTTAAATGGGTGCTATTCTAAATTACGAAATTGCTGTAATTTGTTTATCCTATAAAATGTATTGTTAAACATTTTATCCAAGATATTACCTGCTACTCTCAGAAGGTCTCAGGGAAACAAAAAATATGCCTTAAGATATGGAATCCAGGAAGTTGGTAAGGTCCTCTATGTAGCGGAGATGAAGGTGATTGGAGGATAGGCCTTTGAGTTCATCTTCCAGGAAACTCGAGAAATAGAGGATCTTTTTATCGGGAAAAGCTCCTCCCAAATCCTTCAGGTAAATAATTAGATCAAATTCGGATTGGGTGGTGGTGCTGGAAATAACCATACAGTCAAACTGCTTGGATGCACCGGTGGCCAGTACATCCCGGTATGGAACCGATTGCCCAAGGTATAGGACTTCATGGTTGGCTTCTTTAATCAGGTATTGCGCAAAGAGTAAGGCGATTTCGTGCCACTCTCCCTCTGGCAGCAGCAACAGAAACTTTTTTCCTCTTGGATTAAAAGTATTTGATAGCCTGTCTGTAGCTGCAATTATCTTTTGGCGGATGAGGTTTGCGGCAAAATGTTCCTGCGCCGGGTATACATCGCCAGATTGCCATAAGATTCCCACTTTATCAAGAAAAGGATAGAGTACTTCAATGAGTGTGGTTTTGAGACCATTTTTAGAAATGGACTTATCGATGATGGCTTCAAACTTATATTCGTCCATATCGATCAATGAAATCACCAGAGAATCCACCAGGGTATTGTGTGAAGATGCTGAACTTGAAACCCTGATTATCTCCTCCTTAAGCTCAAGGTCATTCAATCGGGCAATATTTGAGATTTTAATGCCGTGCCTGTTTAATACCGCCACATTCAGTATCTTCTTCAGCTCGTCGTCGGTATAATAACGGATGTTGGTATTGGTACGATGGGGCTCTATGAGGCCATATCGTTTTTCCCATATCCTGATGGTATGGGCCTTGATTCCAGAAAGAGTTTCTAATTCCTTAATTGAATATACTGCCATTTAATACATCCTCTAATCGGTTCAAAATAACTAACAACAAAACCGGGAGGTTTGTTTAAATAACTCTTCTTAAATATTAAACACTCACAGTTTTTGAATAACCATCAGGCCGTCCCGAATGGGTAGAAGCAGGTTTTCTACCCGGACGTCATCGCTTATCATCTGGTTAAACTGATGAATGGCTTGAGTGGTTGCATCAGAGAGATTTTCATCCAATACTTTTCCACTCCAGAGTACATTGTCAGCCAGGATATACCCTCCGTGAGCAAGTTTTTTCATGGCAGCTTCATAGTAGGCAGGATAATCCTCTTTATGTGCATCAATAAAGACCAGGTCAAAGGTCTCCTCCAGGGTTGGGATTATCTCTAGCGCATTTCCGTTAATCAGCTCAATCTTTTGATCCACACCGGCCTTTTTAAAAAAACTCAGCGTGCTTGCTTTCAGCTCCTCATTGACCTCCAGGGTGATTAATTTTCCATTGGCTTTAAGGCCTCTGGCCAGACAGATGGCGGAATAACCTGTGTAGGTGCCGATTTCAAGAATACGATCTGGTGAAAGCAATTTACTGAACATCTGAAGAAATCCCCCCAACACTTTACCCGACAGCATATTGGGATGAACCTCTTTTAGAAAGGTATGTCGGGTCAATTCCTGAAGAACCCCATCTTCGGGAGATGAGTGTTTTTCCAGATACCGGTCCACTTTTTCAGGATCGCTAAATAGCTCCATTATTCAAATATTAAGGTGTTAAGGTTGGTCGAATTCAGTATTTCGTTGGCAATTTCTCTAAGGCTCTCCGCGGAAATATCTTCAAGTTTTTGGCGTATGGTTTCCAGGCTATCCACCTTTTGGAATACCAGGTATCTTTTCCCGGTGGTAAGCATCAAGTGCTCATTGTTTTCATAGGATATGGCCAGTTGCCCCATAAGCTGCCTGCGTGCGTGAGTTAATCTTCCATCCGGAATAAGCTTGGAACGAAGTTTTCGGATCTCCTCCCGGGTTACCTGCATGGATTGGTTGAACCGGTCTGCATCGCAGCTGAAATAGATCATCATGGCCCCGGTATCGGAATAGGGTGCATAGTGCGATTCGGCACTGTAAGAATATCCCCGCCGCTCCCTTAATGCCATATTGAGTCGGGAGTTCATTCCTGGCCCGCCCAGAATATTGTTTAATAGAAACATACCAAGTCTTCTGGGATCTGTTAGGGCATAGGCTTCCCCGATTAACATGCAGTGTTTTTGGAAGGTATCTCTTTTTTCGATGATTCTCTTTCCAACCACCGCTTCTGGTTTAAATCGTGGTCTGATCCTGCCTTTTTGGGGTATCTCGCCAAAGTATTTCTCTGCAGTCTGCTTAATTTTATCGAAGGGAATTTCACCCACTGAAGAGAGAATGATCTCATCGGTGGCATAATTGTCATTGAGAAATTTGGTAAATGATCCATTCCTGAAACTTGCCAGCGATTCTTCAGTTCCCAGGATGTTCCTTCCGATGGAATGGTCCGGGAATAACAACTCCTCGGCCCTGTCAAAGATCAGTTCAGAAGGAGAGTCATCATATCCCTGAATCTCATTGAGGATCACCTCAGCCTCTTTATCACGTTCCTTTTCAGGAAATGAAGAATGTAGAAAAATATCCTGAATTAGTTCCACAGCCCTCCGGTAATCCTCTTTCAGAAAAGAGGCGAACAGGGCGGTCTCCTCTTTGGTCGTATAGGCATTGATCTCACCACCCACATCTTCCAGCCTGGAAATAATCTGGTATGCGGATCGCTTCCTGGTACCCTTAAAAAACATGTGCTCCATGAAATGAGCAAGGCCATGATCATTCCGGTTTTCATCGCGTGTGCCTGTATGCACAATAAGGCCAAAATGAGCGACTTCAGATACATTCTGACGATGTATGATCCGGATGCCATTTTTCAGCTGATGGGTATGAAGAAGGTGATTCATTTCTGGCACAAAAGTATAAAAACTCAGTCACCTCTCCACAAAATAGATAATTTCGAAAAATTATATTAAATTTGCCTCGCTTTTACAGCATCGGTGCCATAGCTCAGTTGGTAGAGCACAGGACTGAAAATCCTGGTGTCCCTGGTTCAATTCCTGGTGGCACCACCGCCAAACCGCTAAAGCCCCCGTTGATCCTCGGATTTTCGGGGGCTTTGCAATTTATGGTGACGGATTTGTTGATGGTTTCTTGCTTCGTAGCTTGTCTTGCATTATTGCGTTGAATTCTTAGCTTTATGCTGCCACAACCCAACAATTATGACTCGTTTTCTATTACTCTTCGTGCTGGCAATTCTGCCAGCATCTGTGATTTCACAAAATTCAGACCTTGAAATACCAAGCGAACCAGTTAAACTCGCGACTCTTTATAGTATTGACCTGGATCACTGGAACTATAACCAGCGAAAGGTAGCCAGGATGCCTGAGCCAGTTGTTTTGTATGAATCAGGTGATTCGATTTATTATTCCATGGATTTGGGAGAAAGCTGGACTTCATTGAAAGGAAAAGGAGCCACTTTTGCAGGAGATTCTAGTGAGATGTATATTGTTTATAAAGAGGAGATTAAGCAATTATCGGATATTAAAGAAAATGATACCATCTATGAGATTTATGATGATATTCTTATTCATGAATTAGGGCAAGAAGAAAGTTCTAGCATGTGGCATTATTGGCCTGATATTACCTTTCAACACTATTCCACCCCTCTCGCTGATGTAGATGATATGGGTAATCTGCACATCCTCTATGGAATAATAGATTCAACAGAGTCTGGTAAACCCTTCATAAGATCCCTGAATCTTTCTTCTGTCTACTCACCTTTCAGAGAAGGTCCAATTTACGAACTGAATGATTCCACAAAGAAAGATACAGTTCTGAATTATGCCATCGCTACAAATCTTGTCGATTGGGCAAACGAATTTTATTTAGCCATAGCCTACCAGTTATCGAATGATTCCATCTACGTGAAATATTATACTCATGGGATTGATCCTGATGTGGAATCTGGTTGGAAAAGTGCACCTGCATTTGCAGGACAAGAACCCTCCATTTCTATTGGCTGCGGAGATCATTGGTTGATTGGGATCCAGGAACGAGCCGCATTTCCGGTAATTCAATATTTGGATGCTGATCGAAATCTCTTATCACACTATTTTGGCAATCATCATTGGAAGAAGAGTACTCCAGTAGCAAGGTCACAATGGCTTAAACAGGATGGTCCTATTGAATATGCTTGCATTGATGATATCGTGGGACCACTAGGACATAGTTTCATTTTCCAGAAAGAGGGAACGCTCTATCATGCATATAGCCAAGAATCAAAGAATAATGGAATTCGGGATATCATTGCGCACAATGTGGTTGCTGGCTCGATTGCTTACAAGGAGTTTAATCTGGATAAGGTGGACGTTGTCTGGCTGGAAGAAGTAGATGGGAAGTATGAGTTTTACTATCAATGGTTCGAAAAGTTTCCAAAGGTCAATAACCATACAGCAGATGATCACATTGAAGAACTGTTTTCTGCTTATCCCAATCCATTTAGTTCGCATATTACTTTCAGAATCCATGCAGATATTACCAAGGCAACGATTTATTCGGTGGAAGGTAGAGTCCTCAAGTCCTTCAACAATGTAGGATGTTCAGGAGTATGTGAATTCACTTGGGATGGAAAAGCTGATAATGGCAATCAGGTTGAAGGAGGAATGTACATTGTGCAGTTCTCTAATGACAAGGATGTATATACAAGGAAGATAGTTCTAGTAAGGTAAGGCGCACCACCGCCAAACCGCGTAAGCCCCCGTTGATCTTCGGATTTTCGGGGGCTTTCCAATTAATGTTGATGGATGCGTTGATGGAATTTAAATCTTGTTCTACTTGGAACAGTAATATACCCTTTGTGCGCTTCCCCAGGATCTGTTAAACTAGCGTAGTTATTTTGGGATAGCTACACACTATGGATAAGTGCCACACCTGTTAATCAATCTAAACTGGCAAGGAACCATGAATTTAAAGAGACCCTTAAAGCAAATATAGGTAGGATAAGGATTGACATATACGCTACTGTTGAGGAGGAGTTTATCACTTTATTTATAGCACCGCCCCCAAACCGCGAAAGTCCCCGCTAAACCTTGGTATTAATTTTATGTTCAATAATTATTTCTTTTTTAAATATTCCATCCACATGAGCTCCAAATTTTTCTCTGACATATTATAGATTTTTTCAACACTTTCAGGGTCTATTATATATTGTTTTAATTTATCAAGTCCATAGGATTCTGCCAAGAATTCAATAATTGTTGCGGAAATTCCGTAGCCTCCCATATCTCCAAATTGAAATGTATTGGCATTTTTTAATTCAACCCACGAAGGAAGTACATACTTTAGTAGGTTGGCATGGATAGTTTCCCGTTCATTTTCTGTAAGTTGTCCGGCTTCATAATAAGCATAACCCTCATTTAACCAATTTGGTAAACCTACAATTCCTTGTTTTCTGAGATTTAATACAACAGTATGAGTAAGTTCGTGGACTATTGCTTTCATAAGTGATTGGTAGGAATGGACACTACCTGGATTTAAAGGGCTCACCATTTTTAGCTCATTTTTACTAGCTGCACCTACGACCCAATCAGGTGCGTTAGGGTAATTTATTGCACTATGAAATGCTTTTAGGTCTGGATAAATAAATACATAGATTTTTAAATTAAAACTAGTCCGCATATTCGAAGTTATACGTATATAATTCCTTTCAAGAACTTTAGATAAGGCATCCAGAACTTCTGCGTCTTGTTTTTTCGAATAGAACTCAAAATGTTCACTTTTGAACTCTAAACTTAATGACGATGGAATCTCTCTTCTGCAATTTGTATAGTCGATTTCCCGAGTTAAAGGCATAAGAACAAGTGGATATTTGTTCGGACCTTCTTGCAAAGTACCCTTTATCATCTTTCGGTCCTCATTGAAAACTCCTTTGTAACTAGCCTGAGCAGCAGCAATATTTAATATAATTGAATCTTGTGTAATCATTACTTTATCCATAGGTATACCCTGAATTCCTTTACCGGGAATTCCCAAATTTCCAGCAAGCTGTCCTATACTATCCTTGAAAATGTCAAAAACAAGTTCGGGGTTTGTATCTCCCATTATTATTTTTCCAGTCCAAGAACTTGGAATGATTGAGCCATTTATCTGCTGACTAAATCCAGATATTGGGTCGATTAAAAGAAGAAAAATCAGAATCTGGAATTTCATATGTATCGTGTTTTTGATTAATATTTTACAAAACACAATAATTAAACACCATCAGTCGTCCGAAAAATAGTTTTCGGACTTATTATTTAGCTTTTTGATTATCCAAATCGGTGAGATATTCTTTAGGAGTTTTGTTTGTATATTTTTTGAAAATATGATTAAAAGTAGACTTAGACGCAAATCCACTATCATATGCATGTGCCAGCAAAGTAAAATCTTTTGATTTATCGTTTTCTATTCTTTCTATGAATTCGGTTACGCGGTACCGGTTTACAAATTCATGAAAGTTCATATACAGGCGTTGATTAATAGCCTTAGAAATAATTTTCGTTTGAATTCCTGTATTCAATGACAGTAACTTCATATTAAAATCCTGATTTAAATAAAGCTTTTCTGTCCTCATTCTACTCTTTATAATTCCAATAATTTCATTGTAGTCGAATTCATCTTCTATTGCTGCTTTTCTTTTTGAAGTATAGGAATTATCAAAACCAATTGTTCCGGTTTTGGATTTGATATACCCCTGAAATCCTATCCATAAAGTAGTAACTGACAAAGTAATGTACATCGGGTAAAAGTAATATTGGCTAAACTTACCTGAGAATATGAAAATGTCCGGCAATCGTATACTTAACCATAGAAACCAAAATGAGACAAAAAAAACTATTGGTGTATGAATCCATTTCAGGCTTTTGTCTTGCGTAAATGAATAGTTATCATACAGCCATTTCTTGTATTTAAATAACAAATAGACCGATAGCACCATAAAGATAGTGGAGTATAGTAAGCCTATCCATTGCTGTAAAACAAAGATTAATTGTAAGCTATTATTTGGTAAACCACCAATGTTTATAGCACCCTGTCTGTAATATGAAGTTCTGTAATATAATAGTTCGAAAATTACAGGTAAAAAAAGCAGGTAGCTTTTTTTTGTTAGTTTATATTCCGGGTTTGTAACACTTTTTGAGTACAAGTATAAGGCAGGTCCTAGTCCGTAAAGAAGTTCTAATCTTAAGTAAGGGATATATTCAAGGAGGCTCTCTTGAAACAACCCATTAAAAAGCGCAAAATCTAGAGTTGTAAGTCCAAAAAAGAATAGAACGCATCCAAGCATCGCATTTGATTGCTTATTTCTGCTTTTGAGAAATAACAAAATGCTGATTACAAAGGTTTGAAGTGATAGTACTGATATTACAGCAACTTTAATCATTCAATAAGGCTTTACATATATTTCTAACATTAAAAGCTAATGTAGTCATACATACCCAAATTGTCATCATTGCCAAACCGCTAAAGCCCCCGTTAATCCTCGGATTTTCGGGGGCTTTGCAATTTATGTTGATGGGGGTGTTGATGGATTTGAAATTCAATTTTTCAGAATATAGTATAACTATGTATGTCAGTCTTTAACGCGGGATTTCTCTTAAGAATACCCGCATAGTAGTACGTGACTTGATATAACAAGATTGGAAAATCAGAAATAACTTCCTTTGGCTCAAAATACTCTATAATGGCTCGTCTACCATCAATTCCTGCTACGTAAAGGTCAATCGACTTATGATAGTCTTGGAGAGACTCTTTAGTAAAGGTTTCTGGATCCTGTTCCCAATCAATCGTTATAAAACTTAAATAAGCCCCATCTGGGACATTGAATTTTTTAATACGAGGTGTTAGTGATTCTGCAGTCTTACTTTCAATTGTGTAAATCCACAAAGAACCTTCTTCAATATCGATTCGCTTTCCATATTTTCGAATATCTATCGTAGTATCAATATGAAATCCAGCAGCGAATGCACCACCAATCTCTGATCGAGATTTGCCATTATTTGCTTTGCGGAAAAGTGAATCATTATTGTATGAGGACAAAACCATGCTATGTATGCTGGAAGCATCGATAATCTCCTTGTACTTTTCACTTTGCGAAAATGGGACAATATCATCCCATTTATCATAGATTAATTGACTATTTACTGGAACAGTAGATATCGCTAGTAGCAATAGAATATACTTCTTCATTTTAAGGCAATTTACTGGATATTATCTGATGCTAATATTTGGCTTCTCCAAAGCAGTAATCCCAGGCTTCCTCACGTGATTCTCCTCTAATTGGGTAGTTTGGATGAGGCAAATTATAATAGGGTACAGATTTGCCCGATATATCTACAGTCCCCTTTGTGACAGTAAAATGTATTTTTCCTGACTCGATTAATTTGTCTTCGCTCGTTAGCTTGCCCTGCTGTTTCAAGTAGGCGTTTAGAGATCTAGAGAAGGTAATCAACATTGATGGTTCCAAATATTTGATAAGCTCATCAAATAAATCTCCACATATAACTAAATCATCAGGTGATATTTGAGACTCCATCTCTGATCGAAAGAAGCAATAATTTGTTTGGACTTGAGGTATAAATTCGAAATGCTTGTAAAAGAATGGAAGCGTTCTTTTAAAGGAACCTAAGTCCTCATAATTACTTGCAAAATTAGCTAGAGGGTAGTCCTTTTGAGCGCCATATGAATTCCCTTGTGCTACCCATTCTTCATCGACGCCCCAATTAAATCCCACGATAACCTTTTCATTTTTTACAAAGCTTGTTGCAGTAATAGAATAACCCCAATCTTTCTGCTTATGATTTATATATACCTCTGATTGATAATACGCAGCCTCAGTCTTAGTCAGCAGTTTATTAAAAAAAGCAATGTGATCCTTATTTTCCATGGTTCGTTCGTTTTTAAGGTTTTCAGCCCATTTTATATGTTGTTTAAATCCTCCCGTCTATGCATCCAAAGCCTCAGGGATTGACATTTTAACTGAATGTAACATTAGTCTTATCAAATGAATATTCTTATCTACAAACCTTCTATATCTATCTGGAGAGTAATATACATCAGAGTGAATATCAATATACTCCCAAATACTTTCTGGAAATTCTTTAGGCATACCTTCAATTAATGCTGATTCCACTTTGAGGTTTTCAAAATGATTAGGAATACGTCTGTAGTCGAATATGAATGGATGACCTACTTTCAGAATATTGATATTGAGAGGATTACCGTCTTCATCTTGGCCTATATGAATAATTCCTACTTCTGGATCCAATTCCATCAATGCCGGATGCTTTTTCTTGAATCTCTCAATAAGCTCTTCAAATGCTAATATTTTCGATTTAGGGAGATAATCAATATTATACATTTCTCTGAATTTCTTTTTCCAAGCTTCCATAAATCTATTGATTATTCACTATCACTATCTTGGATATACTCCATTAGATTCACAAGTTGTTTGTTAATCTCCTCTAAGTCCACTTGATTAGGATCAAATTCAGAGCCATACCACTCGATATAGGATTCTCTTTCCGGATGATCCTTATCACTCATTATTCCCTTAAACTCCTCAAATCCATGAATCCCTCCTACATCTTCAGGAGGACAAGTACCTTCTCCTTCAATGCATCTTGGATGTAATAATCTCTCATCTTTTTCCTCATTAAGAATCTTCACTGAATGCTCCCAGTAGTCTCCAAAATCATACAGATATTCGATGGGCTCATTCTTGAACTCCTTTATTCGGTATGCTTTTGCATTCCCGTATTTATGATTGTCGTAATCGTAATCCTTCAGGCTGTATTCGATCTCATCGATAATGAAGGAGTAGAGATGAGAGTTTGACCAGCCCATTGAGATCTGGATGATATGGTGAAGCTCGTTTAGGGAGATATCTGAATTAACCTGGATTTTTCTCCAAATCTTTGGGTTAGTGTCTTTTAATTCTATTCGCAATTCATTTATCATGCTTGTCAATTATTCCTATTGGCGGTAGTATTGATTTGCTTGTTGGTAACAACCTTCTAATTAGATATTATCTATATAATTCCATTGGTCTTTAATTGATCTACTATCATTAAGAACGATGCATCACTATTAAATGACTCATCTTTAGACAGTTTTGTAACTAGCACTTTAAGTTCTGCATATTTTTTTGATTCGACTAATTCTGTTACTTGAATCATCATACTTAATTTTTCTTTTGCTTGGACAACTATTGGATGATTCTCTGCAGCTGGTTTTGAATATTCTTCCTCCTCCTCTAAAAATCGCTTAATTCCATTTTGTGTTCCCATACACCATCTTTCAGCATTTTTATATGTTGAATCGTTCAATATTATATGCTGAATAAAATTGTCATGATTTCTGTATATTTTATTTACAATGGCACCTTCTGAAGTAGGAGCTATAAACACACAGTATTTGGGACTAATAGGAACATAGATTGAATTCTCAAAAGAAAACAAATTGAGTAATTCACCATTTACATTAGTAATAGTTACAGGATTATCGCTAGTAATGAATTCTTGATCTCCAATAAGTTTAATTACAACAATACCATCGAAAGACCTTAGCTTCATAAATTCTCCTAAAAGTAGAAGATTGGTCTTGATATAGTCCTCCCTGTTGTTTTCACGAATTTCTTTTTTGATATCGTTTAGGTTGCTATTCTCTAAATCAATCTCTACTCCCATAAAGGAAAAATTACCCTTATCCCTGGATTTTAATTCTTTTAAAAGCAGTATTGAAGTCTCCACAAATTCATTTAGAATCTTTGGAGTTCGGAAATACATTGACAAAAGAGTTTTTAGGATTTTTATCCTCTGATCTGGAGTAATAAAATCAATAGAATCATTTGTAAGGATATTATATACAAAGGTATAATCACTCTCAATTTCTTTACTGAAAAAATCCTCAATTCGGAATTTCTCATTATCAACTAATGTTTTTAGGGTATAAAGATCACATTCTACACAGAGATTGCTGGCAGATATTTCTTTGATTTCTGAAGTAATGATATTTAATGCAGACAGAAAATGTACATCGCCATCGATGCGTGTTGCAAATCTTTTTAGGTAAGTTCTAGGTATAAAATGCTGATGTTGTTTCTTTGTCAAAACGGTATTTTTTATTCCTCTTTTTTTCCTAAATCGAGAGCTATATTCATGAATGGGCCTACTGATTTTCCTAGAATTGCCATACCTGCTTCGTGAACATCCTCAAGTTTATAACGACCTTTAGCAGCTCCGTTCAATGCGTAATCATAGCCATTTATACTAACAACCCACCAATGTTCGTCTCTACATTCAATTATAACTTCATCATGATAAAATGGCCAATCTCCTTCAAACTCTGATTTATAACATTTTCGGCTTTGGTAGCTTGTTTTCGTTTTCCTTTCAATCTCATCAAGTAATGTCCTTTTATGTCTTTTAGTATCTTTCTTTTTATAATTTGTTGTATTGTGCCTATAATCTATTGGCCCTAGTTTATCATCATCAAGCATTAAAAAAGGATACACTGCTGGTGAAAACTGTTTGGCTAATTCTCCAAGATTCCCGAGTGTAAATTGTCTGCTAATCGCTCTTAAAAACCTCTCTAGCTTGATAATGATTTTTTGGATAACTCTTCTGTATGCCTCGGTTAGTTTATTATGGTTTTCAAAACTTCTAACTATTGGACTATCAGTAGTAAGTAGCTTTGCCTCATATTCCTGCCAAGAAGCTTTTATATTTTTTCCTAGCTTGCTTTTACCTGTAACAACGTCTAGATTGTAGTATCTTCCATATTTCCCAAATTCAGATAGGAGGCTTATAATGTAGTTCAATTCATCATTACTTGTAAGGTATTCTAAGTCCTCCTCTAAAGCTGGAATGTGTTTTGTATTAAAATATTCTGTTATAATATGATCCTTAATGACCAGTAAATCATGACTGCATATTCTTGCCCAATCCGGACAGCGATTCCTGCTGATTCCGGTTCTTCGTCACATTTGGGGATGGTATATCTCGTCTGATCAAATTTTCTTATTCGCAACATCTCAAAGCTAGCTATTCGATTCCTCTGCCTTTTGACACTCTTGATTACATAAACATGCAACTCCCTAGTCCAAATATTCCTCTGTATTATAATTTCATTTTAATAGCAATAGCATTAATGAATTATATACCTGTTTATCTGATACTTAAACTTCATTATAATTGTTGAAAACGTCCCCAAATGTGACGAAGAACCAATGTCAACGTTTTTCCCACTATGCACCTAATGAGAACTTGCTAACGAGCATTCAACAGCAAATGAATTAGTTGTTCTATTCCTCTTCTGTTCCCTTCAGATATTTGTCGAGGAAGACCAGGACCTGACCATAGCCTTTGATCTGGTTTTCTTTTTTTCGGAATCCATGACCTTCATCATCAAATACGATGTATTCCACAGGAACACCATTTGCTTTTACAGCTGCTACGATTTCGTCTGATTCCACCTGTAGAACCCTGACATCGTTTGCTCCTTGTAACACCATCAAAGGTTTGATCACATTTTTAGCATGAAATAAGGGGCTTATTTTGTGCAGTCGGATTGAATCTTCCGTATAAGGATCTCCCAATTCACTATATAGGGCTTCTCTGTTTGCTTCCCAGTATGGTGGAATGGATTTCAATGTTCTGAGCCAGTTAGTTACACCAAAGATATTCACCCCAACCTCGAACTCATCCGGATGGAAAGTGAGTGCAGCCATTGTCATATATCCCCCGTATGAACCACCCATAATACCTATCTTATCCATATCAACATAATCTAAGCCGGCAAGAAAATCTTTTGCCTTGACACAATCCATCAAGTCATCTTCGCCATGACGCTGGTTGTCCAGGCTGTAAAAAGTTTTTCCATATCCGGAGCTTCCCCTGTTGTTAACAGCAAGTACAACATATTCATGGTTAACTAAAAACTGAATGAAGGAAGAGAAACCTGTCCGGCTCTGACCCCCTGGCCCACCATGAATCCATAAAAGCGCCGGGACTTTATTCTTTTTATTGGCTTGCCTGGGCTTATAGAGAATCGCCGGTATTTCTAGTCCGTCAAAGGAAGGGTAGCGAATAACTTCAGCAGATACCAGGTCAGACTCCTTGATTTCTTTGTTCAGGGAATTCGTAAGACGTGTATAATCGTCTTTACCGAATTCGTACATGTACAGATCTCCCGGAGAAGTGGAACTGCCTGCAGCTAAACGAATTGATTTTTCTGATTTTGGAATGCTCACCCCGGTAATATCCAGGTCTCCAAATGAGGGCATTTTCACTTCGTTTCCACCAGTCATTTCTAAAAGCTTAACAAGCGTTTTAGCATCCTGGTTTATCCCGATTACCTGGTACTTTTCATTATACGAAAAGTAAGTATACTGCACATCCCAGTCAGTCTCAAAAGCGATATTTTTTTCTCCCGTTTCAAGATGAAGAACTACAATAAATCTAAACTCTCTGCCATTGTCTGTAAGGTAATACAGGTATTTTTCATCCAACGAAAAACCTGCTGGAGCAAAGGTTGCATCTCCTGTATGTTCTGAGATATGTTTTATTTCATCCGACTCAAGATTAAGAAGATACATCTCATTATTTTCACGCGTAATACTTTTGGTAAGGGCTATGTATTTGCCGGAGCTTGATATGGCTCCAAAGGACAGATTTTCAGTATTCTCATAGATAAGCTCTGAGGAGAAATCCTCAATCTTCATTCTGTAGAGGTCGAAATACCTTGGATCCCGTTTGTTTGATGAGAAATAGAATGCTTTTTCATCCCTTGTCCATCCATTAAACCTTGAAACAGAACCTTCCCAGGGGGTTAAATCCTTGACATTACCTTCAGTGTCTTGAAGGTAGACATGAATTACTTCGTTCCCTCCCTGATCGGCAGTATAAAGGAAGCGATCATCCCGGGGAAACCATGAAACTGCATAAAAGGATTCCTTTTCAGAAAATGTAAGCTGCTCTTTCCTTGAGCCATCCACATTCAGAGAGAAAACATTATAAATTCCCGTTTCATTATTTGAAACCAGTAGCTTCGATTCATCGGCAGAAAAGCTTCCACCAAAAACAGAGATGTTGTCAGTAAACTGTTCGATGCTGTAATTTGCAACTTCAACAGGTGCCTCTGCACAGCCAATGAGCAGTGCCAGTGAAATAACACTCAATATTTTTCTCATATCAGTCATTTTTATATACAGGTCAAAAAAATAATTCAACATAATATACTATATTTTACTGATATACAGGATTCAAAGAGAAACCAAACCTGTAAAAATCCACCCTCTGAGAAGGTGGCATTGAAATACCCCCATAGGGGGCTTTAAAAATCGAAACGATGTTGTTGTTCCTCTATTTGTCTCTCTTCCTTCTCCTGATGCTTGACATATCTTTTAATTACGTCTCCATCTATTTCAACCGTGCTCACAAAATAGCCTCCCGCCCAGAAATGATTGCCCCAGTAAGGCTTTTGTTGCATCTTCGGGTAGCTCTTGAACAACTTTATCGCCAGCTTACCTTTCAATATACCCATCATCTGCGAAACAGATACCTTTGGAGGAATCGACACGACAAGATGAATGTGGTCATTTTGGACACTCATTTCTTGAAGCTCACATTTCTTCCATTCACACAGCATCTTTATATCTTCCTCTACAAGCTTCTTGATTTCTCCATGCAAGATCCGAAATCGGTATTTTGGCACCCAAACAATATGGTAGTCACACTTGTAAACAACAT
>PVMS01109518.1_pt1 | contig 20321 bp, 17 predicted proteins | sample 1853461 | NCBI WGS metagenome assembly PVMS01 (sample SAMN08582032, study PRJNA380276) | Marine sediment metagenome, whole genome shotgun sequencing project. | isolation source: ocean sediment barecode stripped | collected 2017 | reverse complement strand
TGACCCAGATCGACTTTCGTAGCAAGGCCGAAGCGCAGGCCGAAAACTTCCGCAAGATGATGCTGGCGATGGTCAAGGATATTCGCGTGATTATCATCATGTCGCGGTGGCGCGCATACTTGCTGAAATGCGCATGGATAGCAAGAGTATCGTCGCCGCAATTCTGCACGATGTTATCGAAGATACGCCTACCCTGAAGGAGCACCTCGCCGAGCAGTTCGGTGAAGAGGTTGCCGAACTGGTTGATGGCGTCAGCAAGCTGACCCAGATCGACTTTCGTAGCAAGGCCGAAGCGCAGGCCGAAAACTTCCGCAAGATGATGCTGGCGATGGTCAAGGATATTCGCGTGATTATCATCAAGCTCGCGGATCGGCTGCACAATATGCGTACCCTCGATGCGATGCGTCCCGACAAACGTCGGCGTATTGCCCTGGAAACCATGGATATCTACGCACCGATTGCAAATCGGCTGGGTATTTTCAAAATGCGCCATGAACTGCTCGATCTGTCGATCAAGGCGGCCTATCCGATGCGTTACCGGGCCCTTGAAAGCGCATGCAAAGAAGTGGTTGGTTATCGCAAAGAGATATTTAACACCATTGAAGCCGCTATCCGCCAACGCCTCAAGGAATCCAACATCGAAGCCGTGGTCAAATACCGGCAGAAAAATATCCACAGCATTTATCGCAAGATGAAGGAGAAGAAACTCAGCTTCAAGGAACTTACCGATGTCTTCGGCGTGCGCATCCTGACCGAGTCGGTGGATGACTGTTACCGTGTGCTCGGTGTAATGCATAATCTCTACAAACCTCTGCCAGGCAAGTTCAAGGATTATCTTGCGATCCCCAAAACGAACGGTTACCAGTCTTTGCACAGCAGTTTGTTTGGTCCGCACGGGGTCTCGATCGAAGTGCAGATTCGAACCGCCGAGATGGATTACTTCGCTGAGTCCGGAATCGCTGCCCACTGGATTTACAAGGAGGGCGAAACCAGTACGACCAACGCGCAGGGGCGTGCCCTGGAATGGTTGAAAAGTCTGCTCGAGATGCAGCAGAAATCGGGCAGCTCACAGGAGTTTCTGGAAAGCGTCAAGGTCGACCTGTTTCCCGACGAGATTTATGTTTTCACCCCCAAGGGTGATATCAAGAAACTACCGCGCGGCGCCACCGTGGTTGATTTTGCTTATGCCGTCCACACCGATGTCGGTAATACCTGCGTGGCGGCGCGCATCGACCATCACATGTCACCACTAGGTAGCCGGTTGTACAATGGTCAAACCATCGAAATAATCAGCTCGGAGTCGAGCCGTCCGCACCCGAGCTGGCTTGATTTCGTCATTACTGCAAAAGCGCGTACCAATATTCGGCATTTTCTGAAATCGCTGCAAATAACCGAGGCAATATCGCTCGGACAGCGTCTGTTGCAGCAGTCGGTCAGTCAGCTCAAGGGGCGCGAGACCGCAATCCCGAAGGCCAGGTTTAAAAAAGTTCTCGATCAGTACCATATGTCTGATCAGCAAGAGTTGCTCGCTGAAATCGGGCTCGGTAACCGCAACTCGAGCCTGGTTGCGAAAGCGATGTACGATATCGAAGACGATGCCTCCGCGTTTGATAATGCTGGCAAACCACTCGCGATCAAAGGCACCGAGGGTATGGTGGTCTCGTTCGCCAAGTGCTGTCGACCCGTGCCGGGGGACGCGATTGCGGGTTTCGTGTCATCGGGTAAAGGTATCGTGATCCATCAACGTAGTTGTCCTAATATGACCGAGCGCGGCAAGGAAGACCGACAGTTATCGGTGCAATGGTCGGATCATGTCGAAGGCGAATACCTCGCCTACATGCGCGTCCAGGTTGCCAATCAACGCGGCGTGTTGGCAAACCTGGCCACCACTATTGCCAATACCTCGTCCAACATCGAACACGTGAACGTGACCGAAAAGGATGGCCGCATCTCAACCATAGAATTCGTGGTTACGGTTAGCGATCGCATCCACCTGGCGCGCATTATGAAGAGATTGCGACGGCTGCCGGTGGTAAATCGTATCTGGCGCAAATAGTTATTGCCAGTGCGGTGAATACCCGCATAATCCAGAATCTTTAAGCTGGAGACCAAGCATGGCTAAAACCATTATCCAAACCGATGACGCGCCCCAGGCAATCGGTACCTACTCGCAGGCAGTCAAGGTTGACAACACGGTGTACATGTCCGGGCAGATCCCGCTCGATCCGGCCAGCATGGAAGTCGTAGACGGTGGCATTGAAGCTGAGATAACCCGAGTTTTCGATAATCTGAAAGCCGTCGCCGCAGCCTCGGGCGGCAGTCTTGCCGATATCGTCAAACTGAATATTTTCCTCACCGATTTGAGCAATTTCCCGATCGTCAACGAGATCATGGCGAAGTATTTTGAACAGCCTTATCCTGCCCGCGCGGCGATTGGTGTGAGGGCCTTGCCCAAGGGGGTTGGTGTCGAAATGGATGCGGTGCTGGTTATCGAATAGTAGTTCATGGAGCACTGGTCGACACAGGGATTACGATATCTGAAAGGTGTTGGTCCAAAGATAGCGGAAAAGCTTGAAAAACTGGGCTTGAAAACCCAGCGTGATTTGTTGTTTCATTTGCCGCTACGTTACGAAGATCGCACCTTTGTCTCTGCGCTTGGCTCGCTGCAGTCGGGACAGCGCAGCCAGATTGAAGCAGAAGTCTTGCACGCCAGTGTGCACTTTAGGCGCGTGGGTCGGTCGCGGCGCGTGCTCGCCGCCAAACTTGCCGACAATACCGGGGCGATCACGGTACGTTTCTTTTATTTCAACGCCAGGCAACAACAGCAGTTTGAAAAAGGCAACTGGCTGCGTTGCTTTGGTGAAGTCAGGCTGACGCAAGGCGAGCTGGAGATGATTCACCCTGAAACAGAAGTCATCGACATCGATAATCCTGCTCCGCTTGCGCAGACTCTGACCCCTTTTTATCCAACTACCGAGGGTTTGCATCAGCTCTCGATCAAGCGCATCCTGCAGCAGGTGATCGATAAGCTGAAATCCGAAGGCGTAACAGAGACCTTGCCCCAGGCCTGGCTGGACAAAAATCAGTTCCCTGGCTTCACCTCGGCAATGATCGATTTGCATAGCCCTGAAAACAAGCGTGATAGCGCGTTGATCGCGCAGCATAAACATCCGGCGCAGTATCGGTTTATCGTCGAAGAACTTGCCGCACATCGGCTTGCCCTGCTCGAGCGCCGACGAGAGATTCGCAGCAGGAAAACTCCGAAAATAGTACCCGACGACAAGCTGCAAAGACAGTTGCGCGAAGCACTGCCGTTCGAGCTAACCGGCGCTCAGCACCGTGTGCTGGCAGAACTGATGCAGGACTTTACGACTGGTAAGCCCATGATTCGGCTGGTTCAGGGTGACGTCGGTTCGGGTAAGACTGTGGTTGCGGCACTCGCCTGTTTGCCGGTCGTGGCATCGGCTTACCAGGTCGCGCTAATGGCGCCGACGGAAATCCTTGCCGCGCAACACTACCAAAATTTCTGCAGCTGGCTCGAGGCTTTAGAGATTACCGTGGTCAACCTGGTCGGTGCCGAGAAGGGCAGGAAACGGGGGCCTAAACTGGCATTGATCGCATCCGGGGAAGCGCAGGTTATCATTGGCACCCATGCCCTGTTTCAGGCCAGTGTAGAATTCAAACGCCTCGGCTTTATCATCTTCGATGAGCAACATCGGTTTGGCGTCGATCAACGACTTGCGCTGCAACGCAAAACCCGAAATGGCGAAATGGCCCACCAGTTAATCATGACCGCGACGCCTATCCCGCGCACCATGGCAATGTCGATATACGCTGATCTCGATTACTCCCAAATTGACGAATTGCCACCGGGGCGTAAACCGGTGACTACCTCGATTGTCTCCGAACAACAACGCAATAGTCTGATTCAGCGGGTTGCCGCTTCCTGCGACCAGGGAGGGCAGGCTTACTGGGTGTGTACCCTGATCGAGGAATCCGATGTCCTGCAATGCGAGGCCGCTGAATTGACTTATGAAACCCTGTGCCGGCAGTTACCGCAATTGTCGGTCGGGCTGGTGCACGGGCGTATGAAATCAGCAGAAAAGGAAGCCGTGATCAGTGATTTCAAGCAGGGCATTATTCATATACTGGTGGCCACCACGGTCATCGAGGTTGGCGTTGATGTGCCCAACGCCAGCATCATGATTATCGAAAATCCAGAGCGGCTCGGGTTAGCGCAAATTCATCAGTTACGCGGACGTGTCGGGCGTGGGGCAAGAGAAAGCTTTTGTATTTTGCTGGTTAAAAACAGTCTCTCCGAACTGGCGCGAAATCGACTCGACATTATTCGCAGCACCCAGGATGGTTTTGCCATTGCCGAAAAAGACCTCGAGTTACGCGGTGCGGGGGAGGTGCTCGGCACTCGTCAAACCGGCGAAATGAGTTTCAAAATAGCGGACCTGATGCGCGATCAGAAGTGGTTTCCCCAGGTTGAAGAACTGGCCAGGCTAATGCAACAGCCGGAACATTCCGCACAACGGGAGCAGCTGTTACAAAACTGGATAGGGGAACGTCAAGCGTACACCGATGTTGGTTAGCATCATGTTGTATAGGCCTCAGCCGGCGCGATCCGGCGTTGGAAACGGTTTCAAAATGCTTATGTACTGGCGTGTACACTGCGCTTTTGAAACCGTTTCCGCCTTGTCTCGCATATGCCTGAGACCTATACAACATGATGCTAGTGTACGCTCAGCTGGGTTGATGGTTGCTTGAAGTAGCGAGTTTGCGTTCTAATGGATTGTTATGAATAAATGTGACACCACAGATTTGCTGGCCTACGACGATGCGCTGGCGCAATTAACCAGCGGTATCGAAGCACGGGGCAAGATTATCGAGCTGCCACTACGCGAGGCCCTGGGAAGGGTGCTGGCGAGGACTATCGACGCGCAAATCGATGTGCCCGGCTGCGCGATGTCGGCAATGGATGGCTATGCCATCAATACCGCCGATCTCGCCTCTAGTGGCACCACCTGCTTACCGTTAACGCAACGAATTGCCGCTGGTTCTGCGGCTGAAGCTCTGGTTGCAGGCAGTGCCGCACGTATTTTCACTGGTGCGCCAATCCCCGCGGGTGCCGATGCCGTCATTATGCAGGAGCAGGTCGACGTCGTTGACGAAGGTATCAGTTTCACCACGCGTCCGGCCAGTGGCAGTAATATTCGTCCGACCGGCAATGATATACAGCGCGGTACCACCATACTAAACCAGGGATGTCGTCTCAGGGCCCAGGATATCGGGCTCGCGGCCTCGGTAGGCCTGCAGACGCTGCCGGTGTTTAGCGCGGTCAGGGTAGGCATGTTCTTCACCGGCAACGAACTGGTCGAGCCGGGTGAAGCACTGGCCACGGGTAAAATTTACGATTCCAACCGTTACACCCTGCATGGCCTGCTTGAATCCATGGGCTGTGAAATCATTGACCTGGGGCTGGTTGGAGATACGCTTGCCGCGACTAAAGAAGCCATGTTAAGCGCTTCTTCACAAGCTGACCTGGTGGTGACCAGCGGCGGAGTTTCGGTAGGCGAAGAGGACCATGTACGCATTGCCATGGAACAGCTCGGCGAGCTACGCCTGTGGCGTCTCGGAATCAAGCCGGGTAAACCGTTGGCCTACGGGCAGATCAATGGCACGGCCTTCCTCGGCCTGCCGGGTAACCCGGTATCGGTATTTGCCACTTTCTGCCTGTTCGTTTGCCCGGTGATCCAGATCATGCAGGGACGGGGCTGGCACAAACCGATCGCCCTGCCAGTGAGAGCTGATTTCGACTGGCCAAAGCCCGATAGTCGGCGCGAGTTTTTGCGTGCCCGGCTGGCCACCGATGCTGACAATCAAACCCTGGTGCAGATTTATCCGAACCAGGATTCAGGCGTTTTGACCTCGACGGTGTGGGCCGATGGTTTCGTTGAAATCGCGGAAAACCAGACTGTGCGTGCTGGCGAAACAGTAAACTACCTGCCATTTGCGCAGTTTTTTAACTGAGTTGCGAGATGATAATCAGAATCCAGACAGCAGACTTTGATATTGCGGCGGTGAACCGGGAATTACTCGCCGCACGCAGCGATGTTGGTGCAGTTGCAAGTTTTATCGGTCTGGTGCGAGACCTCGAAGACGATCCGTTGCAGCAAATGACGCTTGAACATTATCCCGGTATGACCGAGAAGGCATTGCAGGGGATCGCTAAAAAGGCAAAGGCACGGTGGCAAATTGTCGATTTGGCGATTATTCACCGTATCGGCGCGTTGAAACCTGCCGATCAAATCGTTATGGTATCGGTGCTCAGCGCCCATCGAGGCGATGCTTTTGCGGCCTGCGAATTCATCATGGATTACCTCAAAACCGATGCGCCTTTCTGGAAGAAGGAGACCAGCGAGCAAGGTTCGAAGTGGGTTGAAGCCAGGAAAAGTGACTTATTTGCACAAAAAAAATGGGATAGTTGAACTGGATCGATAAAATTTTGACGAATTTAATATATATTTACCCCTCTTTGAGCATCAGGGCATATTACTGCGAGTTTGATTCGTGAATTACATTGTCATCTCTAAACCTGCGCAACTCCCGATCTATCAGGATAGACCGGTAACCCGGCCCGTGGCGGTTGTCGCGGGTAGTACCGGTGAGTTTCGTGACGCCAGTAAGCAAGCGCCGTCTAGCTATGTTTATCGTGGCGAACTACTTGAAGCGGTTGCCAACGACAAGCGCTATCGCCCCCAGTTCAATCAGCTGATTGACCCGAAAAACCAGCGCGCGATCGACTCCTACCGGCGCATTGCCGCCGAGCCACCGCTAGTCGGTCAGATCCTGGACGGATTTATTTAGCCATTTGGCCCTGCCTCGTAATTCAGCCAGCACTGCCCGTGCGTAAATACAGAAAAACCCTTTGCCAGCGCATATTCCTGCTTACTCCGTTATAGCGAGTTGATACAATGACGGATTGTGTTTGCAGCCTGTCGTAAATGGACGTATCCCACTTAATTGATTCCCTGAATGATCGTCAGCGCGAAGCCGTCAGCGCCGAGCCAGGCCCGATCCTGGTACTCGCCGGTGCCGGCAGCGGCAAGACGCGGGTGTTGACCCATCGCATTGCCTGGGCCTGCGAAGTCAATGGACTGTCGCCGTATAGCGTGCTCGCGGTTACCTTCACCAACAAGGCTGCCGCGGAAATGCGTGCCCGCGTGGAGTCGCTGCTGGGTATTTCCGCGGCGGCGATGTGGGTGGGCACCTTCCATGGGCTCGCGCATCGCATGTTGCGTCTGCATTACGAGGCTGCCAGGTTACCGCAGAACTTTCAGATTCTCGATAGCGATGACCAGTTACGCATGGTCAAGCGCGTGGTCAGGCAGCTCGATCTTGACGAGGCTAGCTGGCCACCGAAACAGGCGCAATGGTTTATCAACCATAACAAGGACGAAGGCCTGCGCTGGTCGAATATCGATGCGGGACAGGATCCGATCCAGCAGCAGATGCTGGAGATCTACCGGCTTTACCAGGAGTTGTGCGAAAGAGCCGGGGTGGTTGACTTCGCCGAGCTGTTGTTGCGCGTACTGGAGTTGATTCGAGACAACGACGATATACGCGAGCATTACCAGCGCCGCTTTGCGCATATTCTGGTCGATGAATTCCAGGATACCAATGCCATCCAGTATGCCTGGTTACGGCTGATGGCCGGTGCCGTCACGCCGGTATTCGTGGTTGGTGATGATGATCAGTCGATTTACGGCTGGCGCGGCGCACGCATTGAAAATATCCATCACTTCGAGCAGGATTTTGCCAAGACCCAGGTGATCAGGCTGGAGCAAAATTACCGTTCCACCGGCACTATTTTAAAAGCCGCGAATGCATTAATCGAAAACAATCACTCTCGCCTCGGCAAGGAGCTGTGGACGCAGAGCGATGACGGTGAGCCGATCATGTTTTACACGGCTTACAATGAAAGAGATGAAGCGCGTTTTGTCATCGACCGCATCGAACACTGGGTCTCGCAGGGGCGTAGTCGTAAAGAGGCTGCGGTACTCTACCGTTCCAACGCACAGTCACGCCAGTTTGAAGAAGCCCTGTTTACGCGTGGTGTACCGTATCGCGTGTATGGCGGTTTGCGCTTTTTCGAGCGCGCCGAAATCAAGGATATCCTGGCTTACCTGCGCATGATCTCGAGCCCGGCCGCGGATAACGCCTTCGAACGCACGGTCAATCATCCCCCGCGCGGCATCGGGCAAAAGACTATCGACGAAATTCGCAATCATGCGCGCGCGCAATCGGTTTCGCTATGGAATGCTAGCCTGGAGCTGGTTGCGGCTCAGCAACTGAGTGCACGGGCGCGCAGTGCGTTGCAAGGTTACGTTGATTTGATCCGTCGTATGACCGCTGAGCTTGGAGAACTACCGCTCGGGGAGCAAATCAAATCGGGTATCGAAATCAGCGGACTGGAGGCGCAGTTCAAAAAGGATAATAGCGAAAAAGGTCAATCGCGTATCGAGAACCTGCAGGAACTGATCGGAGCCGGCAAGAGTTTTGCTTACGATGCAGTCATCGAGGAGAATATGTCCACGCTCGACGCCTTTCTCGCGCATGCGGCACTCGAGGCGGGTGAAGGCCAGGCGGATGCCTGGGAGGACTGTGTGCAGTTAATGACCATGCACTCGGTCAAGGGACTCGAGTTTCCGTTGGTATTCCTGGTGGGCATGGAAGAGGGGTTATTCCCGCACCAGCGTTCCAGCGAGGAACCGGGGCGCATGGAAGAAGAGCGCCGTCTCTGTTATGTCGGCATTACGCGCGCGCGCGAACAACTGGTAGTGACCAGTGCCGAGGTGCGTCGTTTGTACGGTGGTGAGAGCTATAACAAGCTGTCGCGCTTCGTGCGTGAAATTCCAGATGAGCTGATGCAGGAAATCAGACCCAAAGCAAATTTCAGTCGTCCCGTGTTGACTGCATCACCGCGTATTGATCGAGATCGAGCCGAAGAAGAGACCGGTTTGTTCGTGGGTCAGCGGGTCAATCATGCGCGTTTTGGGGATGGCATCGTGCTCAATCTCGAAGGCCAGGGGCCGCAATCCCGGGTACAGGTTAATTTTGAGGATGCCGGCAGCAAGTGGCTGATTGCCAGCATGGCCAACCTGCAGCCCGTATGAATTATCGAAATGCAACGCGAAACGGCACACTGGTGTAAAATCGCCGCAGTTAAAAATCAACAGGAGTACATATGAGCAAGCAACAAGTGGCCTTCATCGGGCTCGGAGTCATGGGTTATCCGATGGCCGGGCATCTCGCCAAAGCCGGATACCAAACCAGGGTATACAACCGAACGGTGGCGAAAGCTGAACAATGGTGCCAGCAGTATGAGGGTAGTTTCGCGTTGACCCCTCGCGAGGCTGCCGAGGGTGCGGATTTCGTTTTCATGTGTGTGGGTAACGATGATGACCTGCGCTCGGTGGTGTTTGGCGATGATGGCGTTCTCGCGGGTTGTAAGCAAGGCTCGATCCTGGTCGACCATACTACTGCGTCTGCCAATGTAGCACGCGAAATAGCGGCAAAGGCGAATGTTCCATTTCTCGATGCGCCGGTGTCAGGTGGTCAGGCCGGGGCTGAAAACGGGGTGCTCACCGTTATGATCGGTGGTGATCAGGCAGGCTTTGATGCGGTACGGCCGGTTATTATGAGTTACGCGCGTGCGGCAGAACTGCTCGGTGACGTTGGCGCCGGCCAGCTGACCAAGATGGTTAATCAGATTTGTATTGCCGGACTGGTCCAGGGTCTGTCCGAAGGTCTTGATTTTGCGCAGCGTGCCGGCCTCGATGGTCACAAGGTTGTCGAGGTGATCTCCAAGGGTGCGGCCGGTTCCTGGCAAATGGAAAATCGCGGCAACACCATGCTCAATGATGAATTTGAATTTGGATTTGCGGTTGACTGGATGCGCAAGGATCTCGCCATTTGCCTCGAAGAAGCTGACAAGAATGGTGCCGAACTGCCAGTAACCCGGATCGTGAACGATTTTTACGGTGAAGTGCAGGCCATGGATGGTGGACGTTGGGATACATCGAGCCTGATTCGGCGATTGACACGGAAATAGCAAAAATCGAGAATTTTTTTAAAAAAAGTTCGTTTAAAGAGAATAATCGTTGTTTATTCATATAAAACATATAGTTACAGCGATAAAATGATAAAAAAGATCAACAATATGCCCCATATACACTGTTTTTATTACCGTTTATCAAATTTTTACTGGTAATTTTATGAATATGACCTATAAAATAGGCGTGTTAAAGGTTAAGAACACCTAACCTCTCTCACGATGTCCTCCTTTGGTTATAATTGTCGATTACGACATTTTTGGCTGGTCTCACGACCAGCCTTTTTTTTGCCCTCGATAATCCCCCATAGATACAGCATGCAGCTACGGTACAGAACTCGCTCCACCGGACCGTGCGCACGGTGTCACCTGATGGGAATGTATAGCGTACTGCTAATCTGATTGCTATCGGCAAGCTCGTCCGGGTCGTTGTGATAAATCTCGAGCGCGGGTCGAGCCGGGTCGAGCTTTATTTTGTGCAGCCGACAATGGCTGGACAATGCGTACCATCCCAGCGGCAGGAACCGATGGTCACCATGCAGTGTCATTTTATAATAGCGCCCGCCCCTGAATTCGCGCCGGGTGTAATTCGATAGCGGTGGGTGGTCGCCAATCGGGAGGGCTATCTCGGCCTGGAAATGTGCTGCCAGCGGATCGAATTGATGATACAGGGTTAGTGCCAAAGCGTTGCTTCCGGCCGCGGCGGCGCGCAGGGTTGCAATGCCCGATTTGCGCGCGGTCTCGAGCTGACGCAGCTTGCCATTGCAGGGAATGGCCCAGTAGCTGAAATCCTGTAAGTCTTCATTACCGGCGAAGGTGAAACTCGGATGTGGCGCGTTCGCGTTCAGGTACCCATTCAGCAATTCCAGCCCAAGCTCATAGTCGCGTGCGAGCATGGATTCCATTTGTCTGGCTCTGAAACGAAACAGAAACGGCATTGAGCCGCTGATTTCCCAGCTCACCAGGCAGTTACCGTCTCTGTTGACAAACTCCCAGCTAAACTGGTTGACTGACTGGAAGGGATGCAGGAACTCGATCTGCTGCCTGATGCTGCTAGTGGGAGTTATCTTCAGATGAGTCAGTTTGCCGGCACCGACCACAACGCCATTCCAGCTACAAGAACCACCTTCTGCCTGGTAGTTTTCGCTATAGGTGATATCGGCATCCGCTTCATGTATCAACCATGGGCTCCACTGCGGCCATGATTTGAAATCGACAATCGCGGCAAATACCGAATCCAGTGGTGCGGCAATTTCGAGACTGCGTTTAGTGCAAAAATCACCGTCCAGACGGACCAGGTAAATCAAACCAGCCAACAGAATTACAATGATAACAGCAGCGATCAGCCACATGAGTCGTCTCCGCCTGACGGGCTTTGTTGCGCCTGCTGTGAGCGAATCAGCCACAGGAACAGTGCGGCGGAATTCCGGCAGAGCTGAACACCATACACATCACGATAATCTGGTAACGTGCCGCAATCAGCGGGGAGGTCCCTGCCAGGATCTGGCCGGTCATCATGCCGGGCAATGATACCAGGCCAACCGCCAGCAATGAGTTGGTGAGTGGGATCATGGCCGCTTGAAATGCCGCATTGCGCGCCCGTGGGTAATCGTTGTGATGTCCGAGTTCGGCGTAAAGGCGTTCGCCAGCGAGGCTGACGCTATTCATCGAGTTGGAAAATATCATGCCGGCAAGCGGAATAATGATTGCTGGCTGGTACCAGGGATCGGCGTGCAGCACCCCCTGGGTAATCAGTACCAGATTGAATATGCCACCCACCGCGATAGCACCCAGACTATAGCCTAGCAGGGTCGAGCGATTGACCGGAAGGGCACCGAGCGCTATCCAGCTCGCCGCGATCAACATGAAGCAAAGCACCAGGATTATGATCCACTGACTATTGGCATTGAAGATAAATTCCAGTACGTAGCCGATCAGCAACAGCTGTATCAACATGCGCAGCACTGCGATACTCGCGCTTTTGAGATTATCCGACCAGTAAAAAATAATACCCAGCGTGACCAGCACCGGGATGAACGCGACCGCAATATCAGCCAGTGTTATTACGTACACTAGTGATAATCATCCCAGTATTTATCTTTATCCTGGTGCGGGATTTCGTGGCTTTCGCTGTCTTCCTGCTCAAATTCAGTCACGTCGATATGCATGTTGTCGCGCGCATTGTCTTCGAGGAAGCCGAAAATGGTGTTGCGTAGTGATATCAGGAACGAGTCGTCCAGTTCGAAGTCGAGCTCGCCGAGTAGTTCAATGACAATTTCAAAGGACAGTTTGTCGAGCGAATAAATTATGTGGACGCTGTCCACGGTGAATGGCGCTGCCAGCAGGATGCCGTCTACGTTGGCAAGCGCCGCACAGGCGGCATCGGCCTGATGGGCTGGATTGTCGCTTTGTTTCAGGTGAATGTGGCGACATCTATAGCGGTCCGCATCATCCATGTTTAGAGACTACGCCCCGGAATTTAGATTATCAACCAGTTTAGCGACGCTGGTGCGCGGCAACTGGTTATAGTCGTATTCACAGCGAATTTCGCTGAATCCGTGGCTTTCGAGCAACTCAGCCACCGGGGCTTGCTGGTCATAACCATGTTCCAGCATCAGGTAGCCCCCAACCACAAGATGCTTATGGGTCTGACCGATTATCTGTTGCAGAGCCTCAAGACCAGTGGCCCCGGGGGTGAGTGCAATATCAGGTTCGGCGGGTAAGTCGCCCTGGTTCAAAAATGGATGGTCAGCGGCGATATAGGGTGGATTGGAAACGATCAGGTCAAATTCGAGATCTGCTGGCAGTTGACGGTACCAGTCAGATTCGATGAATTCTATCGCGACCTTATGTTGCCGCGCATTTTCCCGTGCCAGGTCGAGGCAGGCTGGAGCGACATCGGTTGCGTAAATGCTTGCCAGCGGACGCTCAGTCTTCAGGGTTATCGCGATAATGCCGCTACCGGTACCGAGGTCGCATATGCGCCAGGGCTGTTGGGGCGGAATCTGTTGCAGTGCGAGTTCGACCAGCAGCTCGGTTTCGGGCCTTGGCACCAGGGCCGCCTGGGTGGTTGCAAATTCCAGCGAATAAAATTCTCTGGAACCGAGTAGATAAGCGATTGGGGTGGGCTTGAGACGTTCCTGTATTAGTCCCTGGTATTGCTGCCAACAGCTTTCGCTCAGCTTATGTTCGGGTCGGCTATAGAGAAAGCTATGGGGTTTTTCGAGGCAGTGGGCCAGCAGCAGTTCTGCGTCGAGACGAGCGCTTTCACTGCAGGCGGCGATGCGTTCACTTGCCCAGCGAATGGCGTTGTTGATTTGTTCACTCATTGAATATGAATTTGTTCACTATGGAAATCGGTGGAATATCCTATAAATTAGTAACGTGCATCAATACCTCCCCCCGAATATTGATGATAACACGCGGCCAGGGACGGCCTCCTCCTTTCTGACGCTACCAGGGCCGCGATAGCGGCGTTAAACTTTTCCGCAAAACGCTCGCGTACTTTGACGTATTGCTCACGTTATTGCGGAAAAGTTTGCCTTGCTCTCACGGCCCTGGTGGCGCCAGAAACCTTCGTTTATCTGGTTTGGAGGGCTGGTTTTTGCCTTTCTCTCACTACACAGCTGGCGCCAGAAACTTTCAGGGTATTACGTTTGTCATCCCGCGACTTGATCGCGGGATCCAGTGAAATGTGTCAGGCGATGCCCTGGTCGTCTTCGCTTAGGTTGGCTAGTTGCTCGGCCTGGTATTCATGCATTAGCGGATCTACCACCTGTCCGAGGTTACCCTGCATGATGTCATCGAGTTTATACAGGGTCAGATTAATGCGATGATCAGTAAGCCTGCCCTGGGGAAAGTTGTAGGTGCGGATACGCTCAGAGCGATCTCCGCCGCCGACCAGGGACTTGCGCTCGGCGGCTTGCTCGGCATCCTGCTTTTGCTTTTCCGCGTCATAAATACGCGCTTGCAACAGCGACATCGCACGCGCCCGGTTTTTGTGTTGCGAGCGCTCATCCTGGCATTCGACCACGGTACCGGTAGGAATATGCGTCAGTCGAATCGCCGAATCGGTTTTATTGACATGCTGGCCACCGGCGCCCGATGCGCGGTAGGTGTCGACGCGTAAATCGGACGGATTAATTTCGATCATCTGCACTTCTTCGCTTTCCGGAATAATCGCCACGGTGGCGGCTGAAGTGTGAACTCGCCCCTGCGACTCGGTTTCCGGCACGCGTTGTACGCGGTGCGCGCCAGATTCGAATTTTAATTGTGAATAAGCACCTTTACCAACAATGCGGGCAATGATTTCCTTGTAACCACCATGTTCGCCTTCACTGCTATTCAATACTTCCAGTTGCCATTTCATGGTCTCGGCGTAACGGCTGTACATGCGAAACAGATCACCGGCAAATAGTGCGGCTTCGTCACCGCCGGTGCCAGCGCGGATCTCCAGGAACACGTTGGCGCTATCGTTGGGATCGCGGGGCAACAATAGCTTTTGTAATTCGACTTCGAGTAGCCCAATTTTGCTTTCACTGTCGGCGATTTCCTCTGCGGCGAGCTCGCGCAGCTCGGCATCGTCTTCGCTCAGCATTTCACGCGCCGACTCGAGCGCATGTTGCGCCTGTTTGAAGGCGGTGAAGTTTTTTACCAGGTCTTCGAGCTGTGCATATTCCATCGACAGGTTGCGAAACCGATCCTGATCGTTGATAACTTCGATCTCGGCCAGCAAACCAGCGATTTCTTCATGTCTGGCGCAGAGAGTTTCCAGCTTGTTTAGCAGCGATTCTTTCATAGTCTTAGTGAGGGTCGGCTGTGATCAGCGATTTGAGTAGCTTGATGCGCTCTTCATCTTCGTTTTGCAGGGCTTTGCGCATTTCTATAGTTGGTTTGTGCATCAATTTATTGGTTATTTCATTGGCGAGTCGATGCAGTGCCTGTTCGGGGTCGGCATCCTGCTTTAGCTGCGCCAGGGCTTTTTCGATTGCCTGTTGCTTGATCAAATCTGCGCTATCGCGTAGTTGCCGGATATGGTCGGCGGACTGGTGGGTTTTAAGCCACTGCTCGAACAGAATGACTTCAAGATTGATTATTTCCTGCGCTGCCTCGGCGGCAAGTTCACGCCCACGCAAATTTTCGTCAACCACCGTTTTTAAATCGTCGACGGTATAAAGATAAATATCCTGCAGTCCACCGACCTCGGGCTCTATATCGCGGGGAACCGCAAGATCGACCATGAAAATTGGGCGGTGCTTGCGCTGTTTCAACGCGGACTCGGTAGCACCCTTACCCAGGATTGGCAGCTGGCTCGCGGTTGAGGAAATGACAATATCGGCGCGCACCAGCTGTTCCGGTACCGCGTTGATCTGCACCGCTTCGGCACCGATCTGGTCGGCCAGCAGCAGGGCGCGTTCGACACTGCGATTGGCAATCGTAATCGAACCGATTTGCTGGCTCTTTAAATGTCTGGAGACTAGCTCGATAGTCTCTCCGGCGCCGATCAGGAGCGCGTGCAGCTCGTTGAGGTTGCCGAAAATCTGCTTTGACAGGCTCACCGCGGCAAATGCGACCGAGACCGGGTTGGAGCCGATCTCGGTGTCGGTACGCACCCGCTTGGCGACGCTGAACGAGTGCTGGAACAGGCGATCCAGAATCGAGTTGACGGCGTTGTCACCCCGTGCCTGGTCGTAAGAAACCTTCAGCTGCCCCAGTATCTGGGGTTCGCCGAGCACCATCGAGTCAAGCCCGGAGGCAACCCGAAACAGGTGGCGAGCGACTTCCTGATTACTGTGCTGGTAAATATAGGGCTCGAGGTCATTGTCGGCAATACCGTGATGAGCGGTCAGCCAGTGCGTAATGACTTCCCTGCAATCCGATGACGCGTCACAGTAAATTTCAGTACGATTGCAGGTCGATACGATGACCGATTCATTAATTGCCGGGATGCCCTGTAATTCATGCAAGGCATGGCTCATCTGCTCGGGTGCAAAAGCGACTTTTTCGCGGATATCTACCGGAGCGGTTAAATGATTGATGCCGAGGGACAATAAGGCCATGTTCAGGGAAGGTTTGGTGCCAACCGGAGATTTTCGGGCATAAGGCCTCCAAATACAACATTCATGGAACAAATCGTGATAAATACAATCCTACAGCGAAATGCTACACTCGTATTTCTGCCAGTTAAGGAGAACATATTGGATTCGATCAACCTCATATTACGTACTGTTTTGATTTCGGCCGCGTTATTGGCGACAGCCTGTACCAGTCTACCGCAGACATCATCACAGGATACGGCATTACTCGAACAACAACAGACGCAGGTAAATGCGCTGGGTCCACAAGTGGATGTGGTCGCGGATGCCAGCTACAACCTGATGGTGGCCGAAATAGCCTTGAATCAGGGTAATACCGAAGTCGCAATTAAGCATTACCTCGATGTGGCCCTGGCACAGGACAATCCAGCGATAGCCGAACGCGCGGTTCGAGTCGCGGTTTTTGGACAGGACCTCGAAGCTGCAGTGGTGGCGGCGCAACGCTGGATAGAGCTTGATCCAAATCGGGTCGAGGCGCGCCAGATTATCGCCGCGATTTATATTCGCCAGGACAAGGTCCAGGAAGCCTTTGTCTACATCGATCAATTAATCCAGACCAGCGATCTCGACGATGCGGAATTGTTCCCGCCTTTGCTGGGAGTACTGGCGCGCGAAAAAAATGCCGATACTGTGCTCGCGGTGACTCTGCTCATTGCGCAGAAAAATCCTGAGCGGGCCTATGCCCAGTACCTGCACGGAATGCTGTCAGCACAAAACGGTAGAGCGGAAGCGGCACTTGAATACCTCGACCGCTCACTTGCGCTTGACGAAATAGAAGGCGTGCATGCCACTCGCGCCAAGATTTTGCTCGGCCTCGGCAGATCCGATGAAGCCGTTGTCAGCCTGCACAAGGCGGTTGAAAAAAATCCCGATGACCAGGCTTTACGCCTGACTTATGCGCGCCTGCTGGTTGATATCAAAGATTATGAAAAAGCATGGGCCGAATTCGAAAAACTGCATCAGGCCTCACCGGATGACGCCGAGCTACTCTATACACTAGGCTTGTTGTCGCTCGAATCGCAGCGTCTGGACGATGCTGAGAAGTACATGCTGATGCTGGTCGAGCTTAAACAGCGCGAGGGCGAGGCACAGTATTATCTCGGCCGTATTTACGAAAACCGCAAACAGTATAACGAAGCCATCGAATGGTACGGGCAGGTACATGTTGGCGAGTACAAGTTCGACGCACAGCTGCGTATAGCCGATATGCTGGGCATATCGGGGCGCACCGATGAAGCCATTGAACATCTGGATGCAATTCTCAAGGGTAGCCAGTCGGATGGATCGCTGGTTCGAATTTACCTCACCAAGGGGGAGTTGTTGCGCGCTGCCCGTCGCTACCAGCAGGCCATGGAGGTGTTTAATACCGCCCTCGAGATTGTGCCCGGGAACAGTGATTTACTGTACTCGCGTGCATTGGTGGCGGAAAAACTCGGGCGCATCGATATGCTCGAGGCAGATATCAATACCATTCTCAAAACCGAACCGAATAACGCGCACGCGCTTAACGCGCTAGGGTTTACCCTGGCGGATCAGACCGATCGTTATGAGGAAGCTTATGCTTACCTCAAACGCGCGATCGAAATTAACCCCGACGACGCCGCAATTATCGATAGCTGGGGCTGGATACACTACCGTATGGGCAACTATGACAAGGCCATAGCCCTGTTGCGCACGGCGCTATCACGGTTTGATGATGCGGAGATCGCCTCCCATCTGGGTGAGGTTCTCTGGGTAAGTGGCAACCAGGACGAGGCGCGCAGCATCTGGCAAAAAGCGCTCAAAAAATCTCCTGATGCCCCGGCATTGCACAGTGTAATGCAGCGTTTTATTCCCTGACCTTCGTTTACGGCTTGCTTCGACTCCTCTTCCTTGCCTGTGCTGCGGTAGCTATTGCTGGTTGTAGCCAGTTCGGCAGTTTGGCGGACAAGCAACAGGCGCAGGAGCGCTGGGTAGCCCGGCAACAGGCGTTGCTGGATTTTGACACCTGGGATATTCATGCCCGGGCCGCGATCAGACTAAAAGGAGAGGCCTACAACATAGGTATTCGCTGGCAGCGAGAGGCAGAGAATTCCACCATCCTGCTTGAGGCGCCTTTTGGACAGGGAGTCTTCCGTATCGAGTCCGCTGCGGGTGGGACCTACAGGCTGCGCCTACCCGATGGTCGGGTGTCTGCAAACAGGACTGCGGAAGCGTTGCTGGATGAGATGATTGGCTGGTCGTTACCGATCAGCGGCCTCGAGTACTGGATTCGCGGAATTCCACGACCTGATAGCGTGTACACTTACCATCTCGACCAGGAAGGTCGCGCGCGATCCATCAACCAGGACCAGTGGGCTATCGACTACCTCGACTACTTTGTCGGCCAGGAAGATCCGCAGTTACCGCGTAGAATCAAACTGGTTAGCGAAACGCTGACGCTCAAGCTGATCGTCGAGCGCTGGCAGCAGCCCGAAATAGAAGATAGGCCAGCCGATATCTTTCCAGTTTTTAATTAGCATGGCCGAATCACTGATACTGCGGGCACCCGCAAAGCTCAACCTCATGTTACATATCACCGCACGCCGTGATGACGGCTACCACTTGCTTGAAACCGTGTTTCAATTCATCGACCTTGCCGATCGTATTGAATTCAGCACTAATGACACGGGTAAGATTCTGCGCCTGCCGGGCAATTCTCCAGTTGCGGTAGCGGACGATATCCTGCTAGCCGCGGCCACCCTGTTGCAGGCACGGTTTCAGGTAGGCAAAGGCGTAAGTATCGGTATCGACAAGCACATACCAGTCGGCGGCGGCCTGGGAGGCGGAAGCTCAGATGCGGCCACCTGTTTAATGGCCCTGAATCAGCTCTGGGGGCTGGGTCTTACGCTGGATCAGCTGGCCGGGATCGGCCTTGAGCTGGGTGCGGATGTACCGGTTTTCGTGCACGGCCGGGCGGCCTGGGCTACCGGTATCGGTGAGAAATTACAGACTATCGAACTGGAGGAACCGATTTACCTCGTCATCGACCCGAAAGTCGCCGTTTCCACCGCGCAAATATTTGCCGCGCAAGAATTGACACGCAACTGCGATCCCCTCACAATACGCGCCTTTCTGCGCGGCTCGGGGTGTAATGTATGCGAGCCAGTGGTGCGGAATCTGTATCCTCAGGTAACTGAGGCGATCGACTGGCTGGATCAGTATGCAACCGCAAGAATGTCGGGAACCGGCGCTTGCGTGTTTGCGGCGATCGATAGCCTTGAACAGGCAGAAGTTGTAAAATCGCGGGTTCCGCGTCAATGGAACGCGTATGTTACCCGGGCTATGAATCGTAACCCGGTACACCAGCAATTAGGGTTGCTGGATGATTAAAGATTTTTTGAGATTTATTGGGCCGTCGCCAAGTGGTAAGGCACCAGGTTTTGATCCTGGCATTCGTTGGTTCGAATCCAGCCGGCCCAGCCATATTTTATGCAACGAGAGAACCCGATGGTTGGCAGTGTAGCCACGAATGACTTAATGGTCTTCACCGGGAACGCTAATCCCGAATTAGCGCGAACAATTGTACGGCACCTGGATATCCCCATGGGGATCGCCTCGGTGGGCGTGTTCAGCGACGGTGAAATTTCGGTGGAGATTGGCGAAAACGTACGCGGTAAGGATGTATTTATTATCCAGCCGACCTGCGTTCCCACCAACGACAACCTGATGGAGTTGATGGTGATGATAGACGCCATCAAGCGGGCGTCATCGAACCGGGTCACCGCCGTTATTCCGTATTACGGATATGCTCGCCAGGATCGACGGGTACGTTCGCAACGGGTGCCGATCACGGCCAAGGTGGTTGCCAACATGATCACCTGCGTTGGTGTCGACCGGGTATTGACGGTCGATTTGCACGCCGACCAGATTCAGGGCTTTTTCGAATGCCCGGTGGACAATGTTTATGCATCGCCTATCCTGATGGGCGATATCTGGAAGCAGAAGTTTCCGGATATGATCGTGGTATCGCCCGACGTGGGCGGTGTGGTTCGCGCCAGGGCAATTGCCAAGCAGCTCGATGAAGCCGATCTGGCGATCATCGACAAACGTCGCCCGCAACCGAACATGGCCAAGGTGATGAACAT
>PVMS01040922.1_pt1 | contig 20326 bp, 18 predicted proteins | sample 1853461 | NCBI WGS metagenome assembly PVMS01 (sample SAMN08582032, study PRJNA380276) | Marine sediment metagenome, whole genome shotgun sequencing project. | isolation source: ocean sediment barecode stripped | collected 2017 | reverse complement strand
CCTCGCCATCTACACCGGTCGTATTCAGTCGAGCGGGGCGCTCGACCTCGAAGGGCTTCCCCGCCTCACGGTCGGCTACGTCGGGTGGGACATCGAGAACCTGGTGAAAAAGGCTGCTCTTATCGCCGTCGAGGACAACCGTCGGGAAGTGACGCAGGAGGACCTGACGACCGCTCTCCCCACCATCCGCCCCTGGCTGACCCCCGACATGACCGCCGGCTATTACCGGCTCTACGAAGAAGACTGCCCCCACCACTACCACTTCTAGTTCTCGGGGATCTATAGCCCGGATTATTCATGAATATCCTACTGCGAACCGCAATTGCCCGCGATCTCGGCACGTTCCGCCCTCTTCTCTCCTCGACGCACCTGCAGTGCGCCTGCGTCGTTCATCCGTTGGAACGTACCGATCTCACAGACACTTGCGATTCTCGCTACGGACATTCATGGATAACCCGGGCTTACTCCCTGGCTGCGTTGCCTCCTCGTTCCCTCCTGCGGCGTACGGACGTACGCCTCGTCGGTCACTTCGGTCGGCGCCTTGCCAGGAATCAAGATCTCTCCCGAGAACAAGCTCGGGCTGGGAAGGTGGGGGTCAGGCCCTGACGTATGACGCCGCAGTTCATGCGTCATACGTCAGGGCCTGACCCCCGTTCGCTACACGGTTGCAGGTTACCGGCGGGACGTATTACAATATTGCCTGATTCCGCCGGTTCGACCTTTGAACAACAGATGAACCAGACAGGAGAAGCACTATGCGCAGTGACCGGATGAAGAAAGGGATCGAGAGAGCCCCTCACCGTTCCCTTCTCAAGGCCGTGGGGCTGACGGACGAGGAAATAGCAAGACCGATCATCGGCATCGCCAACTCGTGGAACGAGATAATCCCCGGTCACACGCACCTGCGCGACATCGTCGACGCGGTCAAGACGGGTGTGCGCATGGCCGGCGGCACCCCCCTCGAGTTCGGCGTCATCGGGGTTTGCGACGGCCTGGCCATGAACCACGCGGGAATGAGGTACTCCCTGCCGAGCCGGGAGCTGATCGCCGACTCGGTCGAGATCATGGCGATGGGCCACGCCTTCGACGCCCTGGCGCTGGTCCCCAACTGTGACAAGGTCATACCGGGCATGCTCATGGCGGCCCTCCGGATCAACGTCCCCTCGATCGTGGTGAGCGGCGGACCGATGATGGCCGGCCGGCACCGGGGACGCCCTGTCGATCTCATATCCGTCTTCGAGGGAGTGGGACGGGTCAAGGCGGGGAAGCTCTCGGTGGCCGAACTCGCCGAACTGGAAGACTGCGCCTGTCCCACCTGCGGTTCCTGCGCCGGCATGTTCACCGCCAACTCGATGAACTGCCTGACCGAGGCCCTCGGCATGGGGCTCCCCGGCAACGGCACCGTTCCCGCCGTGACCGCGGCGCGCCGCCGCCTGGCGAAGAGAGCCGGCATGCAGCTCATGGCGCTGCTGAAGAAGAACATGCGGCCCCGCGACATCGTCACACCGGCCGCCATCAGGAATGCCGTTGCCGTCGACGTGGCCATTGGGGCCTCGACGAACACCGTTCTGCACCTCCCGGCGATTGCCCGGGAAGCCGGGGTCGAGCTCCCTCTCGAGCTCTTCAACGAGGTGAGCCGGCGGACCCGCCGCCTCTGTCACGTCTCGCCGGCCGGTCCCTGGCACCTCGAGGACGTCGACCGGGCCGGCGGCATCCCGGCGGTGATGGCCCAGCTCGCTCGCGGGAAATGCCTCGATCTCACCGCTCGCACCGTCACGGGGAAGACGATGAGGCAGAACCTCAAGGATGTGAAGACCGCCGACCCCGAGGTCATCCGACCCTGGAGCCGTCCCTTCGCGAAGGAGGGGGGACTGGCCATCCTCTTCGGCTCCCTCGCGCCGGGCGGGGCGGTCGTCAAGCAGTCCGCCGTGTCCCCGGCAATGATGAAGAGAAAGCTCAAGGCCCGGGTCTTCGACAGTGAGGAAAAAGCGGTGTCGGCGATCATGGGGAAGAAGATCAAGGCCGGCGAGGTCGTCGTTGTCCGCTACGAAGGGCCCCGGGGCGGGCCGGGAATGAGAGAGATGCTCTCGCCGACCGCCGCCGTCGTCGGAATGGGCCTGGAGACCAAAGTGGCCCTCATCACCGACGGGCGCTTCTCCGGGGGGACGCGAGGCGCGGCCATCGGACACGTCTCCCCCGAGGCGGCCGAGGGTGGACCGATCGCCCTCGTCCGTGACGGTGACAGCGTTCTCATCGACATACCCCGCCGCCGGATCGAGCTCCTCGTGAATGAGAAGGAGCTCGAGGCGAGGCGCCGGCGCTGGAGAAAGCCGCGCCCCAAGGGACGGCGAGGACTCCTCTCCCGCTACGCCCGCCTCGTCCAGTCCGCCGGGACGGGAGCGGTTCTGGAGGAGCAATGAAGCACGCGGAGGAGCAGGAACTTGTCGAAGCCTGTCGCCGCGGAGACTACGGCTGTTTCGAGAAGATCGTCGGCGAGCACGAGAGAAAGGTCTACAACCTGGCCCTGCGCATGCTCGGGAGCCCCGATGACGCGCGGGACATACTGCAGGACACGTTCCTCAAGGTCTATGATCATCTCGACAGGTTTCGGGGGGATTCCCGCCTCTCCACCTGGATTTACCGCATCGCCATGAACGAGGCCCTTATGAAGATCCGCCGGGAGAAGGGGAGAATGGTTTCCCTCGACACCTTCAAGGTCTCGGAAGGCGAGGTTCGCTCCCTCGACATCGAGGACTGGGCCCAGAAGCCCCTCGACAAGCTCCTCACCAGGGAACTTGGCGACAGGATGGACGCGGCGGTCAGCCGCCTTCCCGAGGACTACCGGGCCGTTTTCCTCCTCCGTGACGTCGAGGGTCTTTCGAATGCGGACATCGCCGGGGTTCTCGATATCAGCGTGCCGGCGGTAAAATCACGACTTCACCGGGCGCGCCTCTTTCTCCGTGGTGAGCTGTCGAAGTACTTTGCGAGGGAAAAGAATGTCCACTGAACCGATCAAGCGTGGTTTTGACTGTCGAAAGATCAAGGAACTTCTTCCCGACTATCTCGATCAGACCCTGCAGGATGAGGTCTGCGAGCATCTCAAGGCCCACCTGGAGGAGTGTGAGGACTGCCGGATTTTCATCAAGACCGTGGAAACGACGATCGTCCTCTACAAGCACTGTCCGGAATCCGATGTTCCCGAGGAGGTCCGCCTTGACCTGCGGCAGAGCCTGCGGGCCAGAATCGAGGGACGCTGCGGGGAAGAAGAATCCTGACGTCATCCCCCGTCGTGACCCGGCCGGCCGTGTCGGGCCGGTAACGAAACGACGGGCGGTCCGTATCAGTTCATTGAAAATCAGCGGCAGATAATCGGAGACCGGGGAAATGGATTCATTGGCGGCCGAGATAGTCGGCCTGGGACACGATCTCTGGGAAGGCCTGGAGCACGTCTTCTGGTTCTTTCTCTCCGGCGTGCTGATCGCGGCCGTGATACGGACCTACCGGCTCCACGTCCGGGCGCGGAAATACCTGCCCCAACTCGGTTTCTGGGGCATATTCGTCGGCACCCTGATCGGCATGTTCAGCCCCCTCTGCGCCTGCGGGGTCCTGCCGATCGTGGTCTCGCTCCTCATCTCCGGCCTCCCCCTCGCCCCGGCGATGTCGCTGGTGGTCGCGTCACCCCTGATGAGCGTCGAGGGATACGGCGTGACGGCGGGACTCCTCGGGGTGGACTGGGCCAACGCCAAACTCGCCGCCGCCCTCTTCATGGGTCTTTTTGCCGGGCTGGTGACGCACTTCATAACGCTGCGGGGTCATCTGGCGACCGCTGACATCTTCAAGGGTGAAGTGCCGAAGGGAGACATCCATGACCCCGATTTCCACGACGAGCGGCTCGCCTGTCACTGCCGCGAGCAGTGGAGCAACCGCATCGCCCGGAAGCACCCGAACAAGTTCGTCATCTTCTGGGCGAAAGCCGCGGAGCTTTTCGTGCAGGTCGGCAAGTACACCCTCGTCGGGCTGATCATAGAGGTGCTGGCGGCGCGTTACATCCCGGCGGACTGGATCGCCGCCGTCTTCGGCGGCGACGGGTGGATCGGGATCCCTCTCGTCACCCTGGCCGTCGTCCCCCTCCACCTCAATCAGATCACGGCCGCCGGCATTCTCTACGGCCCTCTCAACGTTCTGGAGCGGCTCGGCAGCGACATCTCCTGGGGAAGCGGCATGGCCTTTCTCATCGGCGGGCCGGTTACGGCCCTTCCGGTCATGGGTGTGTTTCTCTCCCTTTTCAAGGCACGGATCTTCTGGCTCTACCTCTCCCTCTGTCTGACAGGGACCGTGATAGTATCGACGGCGGCCCTCCTGCTCCTAACCTGACCGGCCCGCCTCAGCCCTCTCCCGGTGATTCTTGGTGCTCCCGTAAGAGTTCTTTTGCCCGGACGGTTTCGGAAAAGGTCCAGATGCAAGGCGCGCAAATCCTGAGGAATGAGACGTACGCATGTACGTCGCAGTGACGAAGGATGCCGCGCAACGCCGCCGATGGGCCTTTTCCGAAACCGTCATCTTGACTTGACCCCACGGTGGGTCTACCCTGAAATTAAATCGCAAAGAGGGGATGTAAAGGAGAAAAAATGAAAGAACTTGCGGAAGGCGAACTGGATCAGGGTGGGCAGGTTGCCGTCTGGTACGATGGGCAGGAGGACACCGTCGTCGTTCAGTGTGACTTCGTGGACCTCAATTTTTTCAGGAACGATTTCATGGATCTCGTCGAGATTCTCAAGGAGGCCGCCGACCGCCTCATGCTGGAAGCCCCCGAACTGTAAAGAGGAACGATCCCATAATAAGTATATTGTACGGACGGGGTCTCGGAAAAGGTCCAGATGCAAGGCGCGCAAATTCTGAGGAATGAGACGTACGAATGTACGTCGCAGTGACGAAGGAAGCAGCGCAACGCCGCAGATGGGCCTTTTCCGAAACCGTCCGTCAAAGCAGGGTGGAGGTTATCTCTTCACCGGTATTGGCGTTGAAGGCTTTGAACTTCATGTTCGCTGAACAGATGAACAGTCTCTGAACGCAGGCTCTGACCGTTTCCTTCAGGACCGGCGGATCTTCCTTGCTCTTGAAGTGGAGCTGGATCCGGGGAGGGAAGTCGCATTGCTCGAGAAGTTCGGGGTAGTAAAGGGCCTTGCCCCAGACGCTGTAGATTTTGATCGGCGAAGAGCCGTCGAGAAAACAGCCGCCCCGGGAAGTCTCCAGGTAGCCGATCGCTTTCAAGGCGTTGATGGCCTCAGCGGTCGTAGCGTCAGTAAAGATTACTCTGGATTCTCCCATAATATTGTGCCCGGCGGGTGTCAAGCCATGACTGTCGCCGAATTATAAAGGAGATCAAGCTCTGAAGGCAAGTGCAATCGGTGTTGACGATCACCGCGGGATGAGAAGACCATGAATTACAGGAAGAGAGGGGAGATGCCGTTGTCCCTCCGGGGCATGCTCGTGGTGAACAAGGAGGCCGGACCGAGCTCGAACCGGGTGGTCCAGGATGTCCGGAGGGCTCTCGGAGGAGTGAAGGCCGGGCACGCCGGGACTCTCGATCCCGATGCGAAGGGGGTGCTTCTTGTCTGCCTGGGCCGGGCGACGAAGCTGGCGGCTTTTCTCGTCGGACTCGAGAAGGAATACGTGGGCCGGATGAAGTTCGGAGAGGAGACGGACACGCAGGACGGGAGCGGGAGCGTGATCGCCAGGGAGCCGGTGGGCCACCTGACCGGGGAGCTCGTCGGCGACGGGATGAGGTCCTTTCTCGGCATGATCGAGCAGGAACCGCCTATGTTTTCGGCGGTCAAGGTGAAGGGAGAGCGTCTTTACCGTCTGGCGCGTCAGGGGAAGGTGGTGGCGAGAGAGCCTCGGACCGTCTCCATCGGGGAGTTTTCCCTCCTGCGCTGGGAAGCGCCCTTTCTCGCCTTTCGGGTGCGGTGCGGCAGCGGCACCTATGTGCGGACCCTTTGTCACGACCTGGGCCGGGCCTGCGGCAGCGCCGGCCACATGACGGAGTTGACCCGGACGGCGGTCGGATCTTTTCGCCTCGAAGATTCAGTCAGGGTGGAGGAGGTTCGGGACGCCGGTCCGGAGGGGATTTCCCGCCTTCCTCTCATCGATCCGGCGAAGGCGCTGGTGCACCTGCCGACGGTGTCGATAGGGGAGAGAGAGACCGAGATGATCCGCCACGGCCGTCCGGTGAATCTTCCCGTCGACATTCCGGCGGCGGGCGTACCCGGCGGCGGGCGGGTCAAGCTCGTTGGCCCCGATGGCGGTCTTGTAGCCGTAGGGCGTCTGCGGGGAAGCGGGGAGCCGGTGGGGATGGAGCGCGTATTCACCTGAGATATGTCTCGGTCTCCCTTTTCCAGCGATTGTTTTTCTTTACATATCAGGAAGTTTTTTGTACCCTGACCCCCTTCACAACAAAAGAATGACAAGGAGGTGAGTACCAGTGACGCTGGACAAGGAAGCAAAAGGGGGAGTGATCAGCGACTACCGGATCCACGAGACGGACACCGGCTCCCCGGAGGTTCAAGTCGCCCTGCTGAGTGAGCGGATCAAGTACCTGCAGGAGCACTTCAAGGCCCACAAGAAAGACCATCACTCCCGCCGCGGCCTGCTGAAAATGGTCGGCCAGCGCCGGCGGCTTCTGAATTATCTCAAGAAGAAAGACATCACACGCTACCGGGAAGTAATCGGACGGCTCGGCATCAGGAAGTAACACCGGCTTCTCCCCACACCTTCGGCAAAAAGCGAAAGAGGAATGAGGTATAACTGTGAGTAAAGTAAATGTAAGTTTGGATGTAGGGGGACGTTCCCTGAGTCTCGAGACCGGATGGATGGCCAAACAGGCTGACGGAGCGGTTCTCGTCACCTACGGCGACACGGTATTGCTGGTCACCGCCGTGGCGTCGCAAAACCCCCGGCAGGGAGTGGACTTTCTCCCCCTGACCGTCAACTACCAGGAGAAGGCGTCCGCGGCCGGTAAGATACCGGGAGGCTTCTTCCGGCGCGAAGGGCGCCCGGGAGAGCGGGAGACTCTCGTCTGCCGGCTCATAGACCGCCCCCTGCGGCCGCTCTTCCCCAAGGGGCTGAGCAACGATATCCAGATCATGGCCAGCGTCTATTCCGCGGACATGGTGAACGAGCCGGACATCCACGGCATCGTGGGGGCCTCGGCGGCGCTTACGATCTCCCGCATTCCCTTCGCCGGCCCCGTGGGGGCGGTTCGAATCGGCAAGATCGGCGATCGCCTGATTGTGAACCCCACCATCGAAGAGATCGATGAGAGCTCGCTCAACATGGTGGTGGCGGGAACGGCCGATGCCATCAACATGGTGGAAGCGGGCGCCAGCGAGGTCGACGAGGATGTAATCGTCGAGGCCCTTCTGCTGGCGCAGCAGGAGATCGCCCGCATCGTCGACATGCAGCTGAAACTCCGTGATCAGGTGACTGTCGAAAAGATGGACTTCACTCCTCCGCCGAGCGAGGATGAGCTCATAGCGAAGATCGAGGAGAAGTACCTCCCCGCGCTGCGGGAAGCAATGATGCAGAAGGGGAAGGACTCCCGTTCGGGCGCCGTCAGAGCCGTCCGCGACCAGGCCACCGAGGAGTTTTCGACGCCCGACAACGACATTTCGAAGTCGGTGAACAACGCCGTCGAGGCGGTGGTGAAGAAGGAAGCCCGCCGCATGGTGGCGGAAGGTAAGAGGGTAGACGGCCGGTCACTGACCGACATCAGAGACATCACCTGCGAAGTGGGAATCCTTCCCCGGACGCACAGCTCGGCCCTCTTTACTCGCGGGCAGACGCAGGCCCTCGTCATTACGACGCTGGGAACCTCCCGGGACGAGCAGATGGTCGACGACCTCAGCCTGATAACACGGAAGTCCTTCATGCTCCACTACAATTTCCCTCCCTTCTGCACGGGAGAGACGCGTTTCATGCTGAGTCCCGGCCGACGTGAAATCGGGCACGGCGCTCTGGCGTACCGGGCGATCCTGCCGGTCCTGCCCGACAAGGAGGATTTCCCCTACACCATCCGCGTCGTCTCTGACATTATGGAGTCGAACGGGTCCTCCTCGATGGCGACGGTCTGCGGCGGCATCCTTTCCCTCATGGATGCCGGTGTCCCGATCAAGGCGCCGGTGGCGGGGATCGCCATGGGTCTGGTGCACGAAGGCGATGGTTATTACGTCCTTTCCGACATCCTCGGGATGGAGGACCACTTCGGTGACATGGATTTCAAGATCTGCGGCACGAGAAAGGGCATCACCGCCCTGCAGATGGACCTCAAGGTCCAGGGCCTCACCAGGGAAGTGATGACGCGTGCCCTCGCCCAGGCGAAGGACGGCCGGATGCACATCCTCGACAAGATGGCCGAGGCGATCGCCGAGCCCAGAGAGGACATCTCGACTTACGCGCCCCGCATTCTCACCGTCAAGATCAAGGTCGACAAGATCCGCGACATCATTGGTCCCGGCGGCAAGATGATCCGCTCCATCTGCGAGCAGACGGGTGCGAAGATCGAAGTGTCGGATGATGGAACGGTGCTCATCGCCTCGGTGGACGAGGAGGCGTCGCGGAAGGCGATCGAGATCATCAAGGAGCTCACCCAGGAGCCGGAGATCGGGAAGATCTACACGGGGAAGGTCAAGAAGGTGCTCGATTTCGGCGCTTTCGTGGAGATCTTCGCCGGCACCGAGGGACTGGTCCACATCTCTCAGCTGGCCGAGTACCGGGTGCAGAGCATCTACGAGGAAGTCAAGGAAGGTGACGAGATCGTCGTCAAGGTTCTCGACATCGACCGGGACGGGAAGATCAAGCTCAGCAAGAAGGAGGCCGCGCGGGAGAAATAGGTCGACCGCTTCCATGCTGCCCACACCCTCATCCCTGAGCGCTGCCGGTGCCGGATACTGCTGAAGGCCCTCGGGTGCAAAGCGCCCGAGGGCACGAATCGCCGGTGGAGATTCCCCAGTCTCTCAGCAGGACCGTTTTGCCGAGCGGCACCCGGATCGTCACGGAAGAGGTTCCCGGCAGCCGGTCCATCGCCCTCGGGGTGCTCATCGGCACCGGATCGCGTTCGGAAAAGATCGCCCAGGGGGGGAGCGCGCATTTCATCGAGCATCTCCTCTTCAAGGGCACGCCGACCAGGACCGCCGCGGCCCTCGCCCGGGAAATAGACTCCCTCGGCGGCAATCTCGACGCCTTCACCAGCCGCGAGTACACCTGCTACTACCTCAACATCCTGGTGGAACACATCGAAAAGGGCCTGGCTATCCTCTCCGACATCCTTCTCAATTCAACCTTCCCTCCCGCTGAAATCGAGCGCGAAAGGCAGGTCATTCTGGAAGAGATAAAGATGAGCGAGGACAGTCCCGAGGACACCGTCTACGAGCTCCTCGTCCAGAACATCTGGCCCCGGAGTTCGCTTGGCCGCCCCATTCTCGGGAAAGCCGCCACCATCGCCTCGATCAGCCGTTCCACGCTCCTCGATTTTTTCCGCCGCTATTACCGTTCCTCGAATCTCGTCCTGGCCGCGGCCGGCGGTATAGAGGCCTCACGCCTTGAAGAGCTGTGGCACCGTGCCTTTTCCTTCTCCGGTCAACCGGTCGCCTCTCGCCGGCGCGGCCGCCAGGGTTTTGCGTCCGGCTTCTTCAGCCGGGAGAGGGCCCTCGAGCAGACCCACCTCTGCTTCGGGACCCGGGGGCTTCCCCAGAACCACGAGGATCGCTACATCCTCTACGTCCTGAACAGTATCCTGGGGGGGAGCATGAGTTCACGCCTCTTCCAGGAAATAAGGGAAAAGCGCGGCCTCGCGTATTCCGTCTACTCCTCTCACAGCTCCTATCGAGACACCGGGCTCTTTTCCGTCTCCGTCGGGACCAGCCCTCATCTTGCCCCCCGGGTGGTGAAACTCGTCGAAAGCCAGATTGAGCGGATCCGCTCGCGGCGGCCGACGGCCGGGGAAGTGTCACGGGCCAGGGACCACCTCAAGGGCAATCTCATTTTGAGTCTTGAGTCGAACGGCAGCCGCATGATGAGCCTGGCCAAGCAGGAGATCTATTACGGTCGTCAGTTCGGCATCGACGAGACGCTTCGCGGAATCGAGGCCGTGACGCCACAGGCGGTGCAGGACCTTGCCGGTCGCCTCTTCCGGCCGGAAGAGTCCGCCTGGGCTGCCGTGGGACCGGCGGGGAGCCTCGATCGGATCGCCCGGGGACGATGACGGAATCCACGATCACCATCCCGGTGCGTGTCGAGCCCGAAGGGAAGGGACTCGATCTTCCGCGCTATCAGACGGAGCATGCCGCCGGCATGGATCTTCTGGCCGCCGTGGAGAGCGACCTGGTGCTGGAACCGGGGGAGAGGGCGCTGGTCCCGACGGGCATCTCCATCGCGCTTCCTCCCGGATATGAGGCCCAGGTCCGGCCCCGCAGCGGCCTGGCACTGAAGCATGGACTCACTCTGCTCAACTCCCCGGGAACAATTGACGCCGACTACCGGGGACCGATCAGCCTGGTGCTGGTGAACCACGGAACCGAGCCGGTGTCGATCGCCCGCGGGGAGCGGATGGCCCAGATGGTAGTCGCGCGGGTGGAGCGGGCGGAGCTGAAAATGGTGAGCGATCTGCCGGCCTCGCGTCGCGGTCCGGGGGGGTTCGGCCACACCGGGAAATAGGCTGTGTTCGAGAAAGCAGGCCGCCCTGAGCGGCGGGCCCGCTTTTTCTTTGTGAAAGTAGGGTATTGCAAAAAGCATCCACCTTACGTATGCTGTCGAAACAGGATTTCTCACATAGTGGGCAGAGGAGGTATGATCGTTTCATGATCGGTCGTCTGATAGTCGTTCCGGCACTCCTTGGCATCATCTTTTTCCCCTCCGGTTCCTTCGCCGGGTCGCTTGAAGTAGGCGCCTATATCATTCCCGTGGGGGGGATCAAGGTGGGGGATTCAGTTCCCGTCTTTCACGCCAAGGGGATCTTTGGCGAGGACCTCGATCTGAGTGTTCTCCTTAAGTCCAACAAAAAAATCGTGTTGGCCTTCTGGTCGATGTACTGCTCCGCCTGCCTGGAGAAATTCAGCTCCATGATCGCGATCCAGGAGAAGTACAAGGAGGCGGGACTGGAGGTGATATCGGTCAACACCGACGGTGAATACCGGAAGAGCGAGCAGGCCATCATGAAGTTTATCTCTGACTACGAGTCAAGAGAGGGGATGAAGGTTAACTTTCCCGTCCTTTACGACGAGAGCAACTGGCTCGCCCTGGCGATGAACGTCAATTTCCTGCCGACGATCATCACCGTCGACGGCCAGGGGAAGGTCCACAATATATACCGCCGCTTCGGAGAGGAGAGCGAATCCGAGATCCTGGAGGGGATAGAGACGATAGTCAAGGAACTTCTCGCCTCCGGGGGAGGCGTTGCCAAGGGCGATAAGTAGCCGCCATGAGCCGACCGGTACCTCCCTGCGGAGGCCGGCCCCGCCGCCGCCGCCAGAATCCGCTTTGAACCTGCATGTCCTCGTAAGCGGAAGCGCGGGTAACAGCACTCTCGTTGAGGCGGAGAAAACGCGCCTCCTCGTCGACTGCGGCGTCAGCGGCCGGGAGGCGGCTCGTCGCCTGGAATCCGTCGGGTGCCCCCCGGAGACGCTCACGGCCATCGTCGTCACCCACGAGCACTCTGATCACATGCAGGGGGTGGGCGTTCTCTCCCGGCGATTCAACCTTCCCGTCTACCTCACTGCCGGCACCCTGGCGGCCTGCAACGGCCGCCTGAAGATGGCTGGCGAGTGCCGTGTCTTCGAGCCTGGAAGGGCATTCACGATAGGGGATCTCGAGGTCAGGCCCTTCTCCATCCCCCACGACGCCGCCGATCCGGTGGGCTTCACTTTTCACCACGGGGACCGGAAAGTCGGGGTCGCGACCGACCTCGGCTTTTCGACCGAGCTGGCGAAGCGGCATCTTTCCGCCTGCCAGCTTCTCGTGCTGGAGTCCAACCACGATCCGGATATGCTGGCCAATGGCCCCTACCCTCGGCACCTCCAGGATCGCATTCGTGGCCGGGAGGGGCATCTTTCGAACGCCGCCGCCGGCGCCCTGCTGGGGGAGGTGCTTCACGATGACCTCGAGGGAGTGGTTCTGGCCCATCTCTCGGAAAAGAACAATAACCCCGACCTGGCGAGAAAGGTGGCGGAAGAGGTGCTCGAGAGGCATCGCCTGAAGGGAAAAGTGCGGCTTGTGGTCGCCGGCCGCCTTGAGGTAGTCACCCTCACCTCCCGGAGCGGAATTTCTGCTACCCTGCCGGATGAGGAGGAAGTTCAATGACCGCCCCGAAAAAGTATCCAATTTCCGATGATTTCACCCAGCGGGACACCTGGCGCATATTCCGCATCATGTCGGAATTCGTCGAGGGGTTTGAAGACCTGGCCGACTGCTGTCCGGCCGTCTCCATCTTCGGCTCCGCCCGGTGCGGCAAGGACGACGAGGTCTACCGGGTGACCGCGGAGATCGCCGGCCGCCTGGTGCAGGAGGGTTTCACCATCATCACCGGCGGGGGGCCGGGAGTCATGGAGGCGGCCAACAAGGGGGCCTACGAGGCCGGTGGGAAGTCGGTCGGCCTCAACATCGAATTGCCCTTCGAGCAGGGGGCGAACCCCTACACCAACCTCAGCCTCAGCTTCCGGTACTTCTTTGTCCGCAAGGTGATGTTCATCAAGTACGCGTCCGCCTTTGTGATCATGCCCGGGGGATTCGGAACCCTTGACGAGCTCTTCGAGGCCGTCACCCTCATCCAGACGGACAAGATCAAACCCTTTCCGGTCGTCATGTTCGGATCCCGCTTCTGGGACGGACTCCTGGAATGGATCAAGGGAACGCTTCTCGAAGACGGGCGAATATCCCCGGAGGACCTTTCCATCTTCAAGGTCGTGGACGAGGTGGACGACGTCGTCTCCGTCATCAAGGAATTTTACGAAAACAACAGGTGCGACCGGCCGGGGGAGTGAGACCGGTCACGACCGTTCCCCGGGAGAGAACCGCTACTTCACGGAACCGGCTGCCTGGACGAAAATGCTGCGCAGGTCCGTCATGATGCCCTTGAGTATCTGTTCCTCCGGAGCGGTGAGGTTTCCTTTTGTCTTCTCCTCGATGACGGCCAGCAGGTCGATCATCTGGCTCGCCGCCTTGAGGTTGACCTCCCCTTTCTGCTTGGTGACGGGGTCGGGCACTCCCAGGGAAATGAAGGCGCTGCTGGCCAGGCTCATGACGAGGTGGGTGAAGTCGACCTGCTCCTCGGGACCGGCCTCCGGGGGGGGAGCGCTCTTCCCCGGAGCCGGCTCCGGGGGAGAAGCCTCCGCCGGGGGCGGGGCGGGACTCTCCCTGGCGGCGTCGACCGCCGCCGAATCGGGAGAATCGGGAACGACGTCTCCCCCGCTGGTGAAGTGGCGCTTGTCGGTCACCTTGAATCCCGACTCTTCGTCGGGGTTTTCCTTTTCCTCAACCATCTCATCCTCCCTCGCGGCACGGGGTTTATTCCTTATGTCTGGGCGGAATAGTAGCGCCTCGGCCGACGCCAAGTCAAGGCGGGTTCCCGCCGGTCGGGCATCGAGGGGGCGGTGCCGGCCAAGGAGGTGTCACCGGCCGCCCGAGTCCGTATAATGAAAAGGTGCCTGCCAGAGGACACCGCTCCCGGGCCGAGAGGAGAACCGTGACTGACAGCAAAGGGAAGAAGTCGGGCTTTGACGACCTGGTCGCCCTGATGGCCCGCCTGCGGGGACCCGACGGGTGCCCCTGGGATCGCGAACAGACCCCAACCTCCCTCAAACCGTACATCCTCGAGGAGGCCTACGAGGTCCTCTCCGCCATCGAGAAGGAAGACTGGACGGAACTCTGTTCGGAGCTGGGGGATCTCCTCCTCCAGGTAGTTTTTCAGGCGCGGCTGGCCGAGGAAGAGGGGCGGTTCGCCATGGATGACGTCACGGCGGCGATCGTCTCCAAGATGACCCGCCGCCACCCCCACGTCTTCGGTGACAGGACGGTGCGGGATGCCGGCGCCGTCATGGAGAACTGGGAGAAGATCAAGCGTGCCGAATCTCCCGGTCGTTCGGCGACCGAAGGTGTCGACCCCCGGCTCCCGGCTCTCCTCCGGGCCCACCGCCTGCAGGAGAAGGTGGGTCGCGTCGGTTTCGACTGGGAGACCCCCGAAGGGGCAATGCGCAAGCTCGAGGAGGAGCTCGAGGAATTTCGCCAGGCCTCCGCGGATGAGCCCGAGGAGCGGATCGAGGAGGAAATGGGGGACCTGCTCTTCGCTCTCGTCAATGTGGCCCGCCTTTCCGGGATCAATTCCGAGGAAGCGCTGCGCAAGGCGATCGCCAAGTTCGAAGACCGTTTCCGCAAGGTCGAGGAGGGACTGCGCCGCCGCGGGCTTTCTCCCGACGAGGCGACGCTCGAGGAAATGGAAAACCTCTGGCAGCAGGCGAAGAAAGGGAGCCCCGGTCTCTAAACCCGGTTAATTGATGCCGAACCGGTCGAGCATCTGTCTCGAGGCCTCGCGGACCTGGTGACTCTGATCTTTCAGGAGCAGTTCCCGGAGCTTCGGTATCGAGCGGCGGTCGAGGAGCTTGCCGAGGGCGTAGACGGCGGTGAGGCGGACGTTCTCTGAAGGATCGTCGAGAAGGTCCAGGATCGGATTGGTGGCCGCCCGTGAACCGATCTCGCCGAGGGAGTGGGTGGCGACGCCGCGGATGCTGCTGCTCGGGTCTTCGAGGATGTCGATGAGCGGCAGCACCGCCCGCGTATCGTTCAGTCCCCCGAGGGCATAGGCGGCGTAGAGGCGTATCTGCTCGTTGCGGTTATCGAGCATCTCGATCAGCGGTTCGACCGAATTGGGGTCTCCGATCTGAATGAGGGAAGAGGCCGACGTGAGCACGAGCTGTTCGTCCCGCTGCAGCGCCTCGAGGAGGGGCTTGACCGCCCGCCGGTCCTTGACTTCGCCGAGGATCATGGCGATGTTTTCCCTCGTCTGGGGATTGTCGCTCCTGAGTCCTTCTTCGAGCTGAGGGAGGATGGCGCCGTCGAGCTCGACGAGAGCCTGGCGGGCGTACCACCGCGTCTTCTCTTCGTTGAGAGCTTCGATCAGGGCATCGACGTCGCGGCTGGCGATGCGGTCGAGTATCTTCACCGCCAGCCACTGAGTGTCGGGATTGCCGAGAGAGGCGAGAAGGAGCTTGATGGAGATGCGGCCGCCGATGTTCATGAGGCCGACGGACGCGTAGATACGGATGGTGGAATCGGAATCGTTCAGCAGGGAGACGAAGTACTCCTCGCAGCGGGAGTCGCCGATTTCGGTCAGGGCCACCATCGCCATCCGGCGCATGATCGGCTCGGAGTGGCCGAGGTAGGAGAGGAGGATGTCGACGGCTTCGCTCGCTTTGAGCTTGCCGAGGAGAGATATCGCCTGGAGTTCCTTCGTTGTGCCCTTCCCGTCAAGGAGGTCGAGGAGATAGGGGATGGCCGGGTCGCCGATTTGCATGAAGGCGGTCCGAAGGGCGTCCTGGACATCCTGGCGGGGGTGGTCGAGCAGCTTCGTCAGGGGACGGCTCGCCGTAGCGGACTGGAGCTTGCCGAGGGCGAGAATGGCGCCCTTGATGACATTGGTGTCCTCGTCGGTGAGATAGGAGGCGATGGTCTCGGTGAGAGAGGCGTCTCCGATGTGTCCGAGGACTTCAAGGGCCTTTTGCCTGACCCTTGGGTCGGGATTCGAGAGTTCGCGGGAGATCGGCGGCACCATCCTGTTGTCACCGAGAGTGATGAGCGCTTCGGCGGCGGTGTCCCGCACGAGAGGGTCCTCGTCCCTGAACATCCGCACCAGCCCTCTCCCTGCCCGGGAGCTGCCGATCTCGCCGAGGGTGTAGGTGGCGTAGAGACGGATATTCCGGTCGTCGGAGAAGAGCGCCTCGAGGAGGGGCTTGATCGCCGGCTCTCCTATGCTGATCAGCGCCTTGGAGGCGAGCCAGCCGATCTCTTCGTTGCTGAGAACGGCGATGAGGGGCTCGATCTCCGACGGGTCGCTCATGCGGCTGAGGGCATATATGGCGTAGAGCCTGTTGTTGGGGTCGGGGTCGCGGAGTTTGTCGATCAGGACCGCGACGACTTCATCGCTGCCGAGGTCGTAGAGGGAGGAAGCCATATTGACGACCGACGCGTTCTCCCTCTTCAGGGCTGCGAGGAGGGCCTCTTTCGCCTTCGGGTCGCCGATTTCCCCGAGCGCGGTGGCGGCGTATCCGCGCACGACGCTGTCCTCGTCCCTGAGAGCGGCGATGAGAGGTTCGGTGGCGCGCTTGTCCCTGATCAGGCCCAGGGCGAAGACGGCGTTCTGGCGCACTTCGGGGTTCGGGTGGTCGAGCAGTTTGACGATGGGCGGCACGGCCATCGGCGACTTGATTTCGCCGAGGGCGTAGACGGCAAAGCGGAGAATGTCGTCATCGTCGCTGTCGAGCAGTTCGAGGAGCGGCGGCACGGCGAAGGTTCGGAACATGGCCAGCTGCCGGACGGCCATCCAGCGCAGATCCTCGTCGGAGAAGAGGTCGGTCAGCGCGTCGATCGCCTCCGCTGTCCCCAGATCGCCGATCTGCTCGATGATCTTGAACTGGGAGAAGGGACTGGCGTTCCGGAGCTGGTAGACGAGGGTCTCGAGATCGTCGCTTCCCCTTACCGGCGAGTGGGCCGCAAAGAGAAGCAGGAATATGTAAAAAAGGATTTTTTTCATGAGCTTAGAATGTCAGGGCACCTTGCAGTTTCCGGTGACGGATGCTATGGTAATTCGGCCGTGGGGGGCTTGTCAAGGACAGAAAAAAAATGGACGTGATCACCACCCACATCGATGCCGAATTTGACTCTTTTGCGTCGATGGTGGCGGCCAAGAAGCTCTATCCCCGTGCCAGGATCGTCTTCCCCGGATCCAAGGAAAAGAGCCTCCGCGATTTTCTTCGCGCCTCTCCTCACCGCTTCGGGGTACAGCGGGCCAAGTCCATCGATCTCGACCGGATAGAGAGACTGATCATCGTCGACACCCGTCGCCGCGACCGGATCGGCGTCTTTGCCGGCATTCTCGAGCGGAAGGGACTGAAGGTGCACATTTACGACCACCACCCCCCGACTCCCCGCGACGTCTCCGGCGAATTCGAGGTCATCGACGAGGTGGGGGCCACCGTCACCGTAATGGTCGAGATTCTGCGGACGAAGAAGCTCGTCATCTCTCCCGAGGAGGCGACGCTCTTCGCGCTCGGCCTCTATGAGGACACCGGCTCTCTCACCTTCACCTCCACCACTCCCCGGGATCTCCGGGCGGCTGCCTTTCTCCTCGAGCAGGGAGCCAACCTGAACGTGGTCGCCGATCGTATCGGACAGGAGCTGAACTCGGAGCAGATTCTGGTGCTCAACGACCTGATCCGGAGCCTGGAGCGCTTTACGGTGAGGGAGGTCGAGGTTGCCATAGCCACGGCGAGGACGGATCACTACGTGGGGGACCTTTCGGTGATTACCCATCGACTGAAAGACATGCACAGTCTGAACGTGCTCTTCGTGGTGGCCCGGATGGGGGACCGCATTCACCTCGTGGCCCGCAGCCGGATCGAGGCGGTCGATGTCGGCAAAATTGCCTATCAGTTTGGAGGCGGCGGCCATCCAACGGCGGCCTCGGCAACCATGCGGAGCCGCCGGCTGGCGGAGACGGTGCGGCGGCTGAAGAAGGTTCTCCGCTCCACCATCGCCCCTCCCCTCCGGGCCCGGGACATGATGACCGCTCCCCTCCGGGTTCTCGACGAGGGCCTGACCCTCGCCGGGGCCCGCCAGCTTCAGATCCGTACCGGACTTCACATCCTGCCGGTCGTGTCGGGGCTGACGTTCCGGGGGCTGATAACGAGACCGGTGACGGAAAAGGCGATCCGCCACGGCTTCGGTGCGGCGCCCGTTTCCGACTACATGGCGACCGATGTCCAGACCGTGGTCCCGGCCGCGGTCTTCTCCACGGTGGAGGAGATCATCGTCCACCAGGGGCAGCGCTTTCTCCCCGTTCTGGAAGGGAGGAAAATTGTCGGGGCGATCACCAGGACCGATTTCCTGAGGGCCCTGAGACGCGAGTCGGCGAGAAGGCCGCCTTTCGGCTACGAGAGGAGGCTGCCGCGAAGAGGTGTTCGCCGCCAGGATATGTCGGAGCTTATCCGGGACCGGCTTCCCGGCGAGATCCGGAGGCTGCTCGAGGTCATCGGGAAGGAGGGGGACCGTTCGGGAGTGAACGTCTACCTCGTCGGCGGGGTGGTGCGAGACCTGCTGCTCCATGCCCGGAACCTCGATCTCGACGTCATGGTCGAGGGGGACGGCATCGCCTTCGCCAGGCGGCTGGGGAAGATCCTGGGGGGGAGGGTGAACAGCTACCGGCGCTTTGAGACGGCCGTCGTGGTGCTGCCGTCGGGGATGAAGCTCGACATTGCCACCGCCCGGGCGGAGTACTACGAGTCGCCGGGCGCCTTGCCCACGGTCGAGCACGGAACGATCAAGATGGATCTCTTCCGCCGCGATTTCACCATCAATTCCCTCGCCCTCCAGCTGAATCCGAAGAAGTTCGGAACACTTCACGACTTCTTCGGGGGGCAGAAAGATCTGCATGACGGGAGGCTCAGGGTCCTTCACAACCTGAGTTTTGTCGAGGACCCGACCCGGGTCTTCCGGGCCATCCGCTTCGAGATGCGTCTCCACTTCCGCCTCGGCGAGGTGACGCGCCGCCTGATCAAGGATGCCGTGGACAAGGACCTCCTCGAGAACATCGCGGGGCGCCGCCTCTACGGGGAGCTCAGCCATATTCTGAAAGAGAAAAACCCGCTGCCGGCGCTCCAGCGGATGGAGGAACTGGGCGTGCTCCGGTACATCCACCCGAAGATGAAGATCACGCGTACCGTTCTGCGGCTCTTCCGTGCCTTGGCGAAAAGGCTGACGGAAGTCGGCGAAGTGGAGGGGGAAAGCCCCTGTCTCTACCTGGCGGCACTCTCGGAGTGCCTTGGGTCGCGGCAGCGGGAGGATCTCGTGGAAAGGCTGGACATGCCGGTGCGGGTGCGAGAGATGCTTCCGGTGCTGGTGCGCGAAGGGCGAAGGGTGGCGAAACTCGTCGACTCCAGCCTTCCCCTCACTCCCGGCGAGGCCTTTAAGCTCCTCTCCGACTCTCCCCGGGAAGTGGTGATCTACGCCTGGGCGCGAACGACACGGCGGGGGTCGATGGCCGCTATCGGGCAGTATCTTCGGGAGAGCGTCCATCTGACCACCTTCATCGGAGGCAGGGACCTGAAGTCCCTGGGATACCAGCCTGGCCCGCGCTACCGGAAGATTCTTTTCGCTCTTCTGCGGGCGAAGGTCGACGGGGCGGTTATGAACGGCGAGGAGGAAAGACAGTGGGTTCTTCGGACTTTCCCTCTCCCGGGGTAGGGGGGTGCCTTCTTGCCCGATCGGGCGGGAGCGGCCTGTGTCCGCTGCGGTATAATGGCTGCTATGGATGACTCGGTAGACTGGAGTTTTTTCGGCCTGAGAGAGACGCCTTTCAGCGTTACCCCCGACCCGTCCTATCTCTATCTCACCATGGCTCACGAGGGAGCTCTCTCCAACCTTTACTACGGCATCGGGGGCCGGAAGGGCTTCATGATGATCACCGGAGAGGTCGGTACCGGGAAAACCACTCTCTGCCGGGCCCTGCTCGGTCAGCTCGACCAGACGGTTCACCGGGCCCTCCTGCTGAGCTCGAACTTTGACCGGGACGAGCTGTTGCGGCTGATCGTTGCTGATTTCGGCCTCTCCCGGAGCGACGGAGGCCGCGTGGAAGGGTTGGAGGGCCTGAATCAGTTTCTCGTCGAAAGTCTGGCCCGCGGCGAGAACGCCGTGCTCGTCATTGACGAGGCCCAGAATCTTCCCGACTCGACCCTTGAGGAGATTCGTCTCATCTCCAACCTTGAGACCGAACGGGAGAAGCTCATTCAGATCATCCTGGTGGGTCAGCCGGAGCTGAGGGAAAAGCTGGCGCGGCCCAACCTGCGCCAGCTCGACCAGCGCATTGCCGTCAAGTACCATCTCCGCCCGCTCTCCCGGAAGGAGACGGGGGATTACATCCGCCACCGCATCAAGGTGGCCTCGGTCGGAAGCGCCCCGGATCTGTTTTCCGCGGCTGCGATCAGGGCGATCTTTCGCGGGAGCGGCGGCTACCCGCGCCTGATCAACACTCTCTGCGACCGCTCCCTCCTCGAGGCCTTCCGCGCCCGGG
>PVMS01050556.1_pt1 | contig 20353 bp, 16 predicted proteins | sample 1853461 | NCBI WGS metagenome assembly PVMS01 (sample SAMN08582032, study PRJNA380276) | Marine sediment metagenome, whole genome shotgun sequencing project. | isolation source: ocean sediment barecode stripped | collected 2017 | reverse complement strand
TTTGATTGCATTCTTGCCAGATGCGGAAATATATCCATGAAAACATAGGCCAATGCGATGCCTGCAGATGCGGGCACCCATGGGTTGCCGGGCTGTTGCATAAAATGAAAATGCCGCCTCCGCAGATGAACAAATGCAATCAGGGTCGCGCTGACGAAGGAAGGCCAGAACAACGAGATGTTGTTGCCTAAAATTTCGCTGCCTGCTTCCATAACATGCCCTCACCCCGCGTTGGCCGCTCATAGCATTCTGCTATTGGAGCCCTATGTCAATCGGCCATCGAATGTACAAACCACTATTGCTCGCCCTGATTATTGGGTGCATTTTCGAAAAGAAACTTGTTAGCATTGAGTGAAACATCATTAGCGCCGCTGCGAATAATAAAAAGGGCACATGGTAAATACCGTAAAGACAAGAAATGGTCTGGATATTCCCATGTCCGGAGCGCCGGATCAGCAAATCGATTCAGGCAAGACTGTGCGCACGGTGGCCGTGCTTGGCAGCGACTATATCGGTCTGAAACCACGCATGTCAGTGCAGGCTGGAGACAGGGTTCATCATGGCGAGACCCTGTTTGTCGACAAACGCGACCCTGATGTGCCCTACACGTCACCCGGTTCCGGTACCGTTTCTGCCGTCAATCGTGGTGCTCGCAGGGCTTTGTTATCCGTCGTCATCGATCTCGATGTAGACGAAGTATCAGCGCCAAATATGCCGGATCTCGCTGGTGTCGATATCGATAAGTTCGACGACCAAAAAGTTCGTGCGGTGCTCATCAGTTCGGGCTTGTGGCCAGCGTTTCGCACGCGTCCCTACAGCAAGGTGCCGCAATCGGATTCAAGCCCGCGGTCGATATTCGTTACCGCCATGGATACCAATCCGCTGGCTGCAAATCCTGCAACCGTCGTCGTGGGGAAAGAGAAATATTTCGCAGCGGGCCTGCGGGCAATTTCCAAACTGACAGAGGGCACGGTTTTTGTCTGCACCGGCAGCGACTGGGCCGGGCCAGCGATTGACAATGACAAGCTTCGGCACGTTATTTTTTCAGGACCGCATCCGGCAGGGCTTGTCGGTACGCATATTCATCACCTTGATCCGGTTGGTGCTGGTCGAACCGTATGGCATATCGGTTATCAGGACGTTTTATCGATAGGGAATCTGTTCACGGACGGCAGGGTCTCAACGGAGCGAATTGTCGCCATCAGCGGGTCGGGTGTAGAAAAGCCCAGGCTCGTCGCAACACGGCTTGGCGCAAATATCGACGAATTGCTGGCAGGTGAGCTAAACCAGGACGGCGCGGTGTCCACCGCGCCACGGGTTGTATCAGGATCGGTGCTGGACGGCAGAACGGCAACGGGGGCTGAAGCGTTTCTTGGCCGTTACCACAACCAGGTAAGCGTTGTCCCGGATCGCGGTAAGCGGCGCCTGTTCGGCTGGTTTGGTCCGATCAACAGGGACTACACCTTCACCGGTTTGTTCAAACGCCGCCAGCCGGGTGGTAGCACAACTTTCTCATCGGCAAGTCACGGTCGACCCACTGCGATGATGCCAATCGACGCGTTCGAGAAAATTATCCCCATGGACGTAGTTCCCACACCGTTGCTCAGAGCGTTGCTGATCAAAGACACGGATCAGGCACAAGCACTCGGCTGCCTCGAACTCGCTCCCGAAGACCTCGCCCTGTGCTCTTTTGTCTGCCCCGGAAAAAACGAATATGGTGCCGTGCTGCAGGCCAATCTCGATCAGATCGAGCGGGAAGGCTGACAGTAATGCCCGGACTCATTGACAGCCTGCGTCAACTGCTCGATGGATTTCTATTCACGAGCGCTGCGACCACAAAAATGGCTCCGCACGTTCGCGACAGCCACAACATGCAAAGGCTGTTGAATTCATTCGTTGTCGCGTCCATTCCGTGTTGGTTCGTCGGCATGTGGAATATCGGGGAGCAAACGAATCTTGCCATGGAGATCATGGGCCTCGACGCCGCACCGGGATGGCGTGGCGCCCTGCTCGCATCGCTCGGTATCGGTTATGACCCGACGAATTTCGGCGCCTGCCTGATGCATGGCTTCCTGTACTTCCTGCCAATATTTCTCGTGGCGTTGCTGACGGGAGCATTCTGGGAGGCGTTATTTGCGCAGCAACGAAAGCGACCGGTCGACGACGGACTGCTGGCCATCGCCTGGTTGTACACGCTGATTCTGCCAGCCACGGCGCCGTTGCTGCAGGTTGCGCTTGGAATGACATTCGGCCTGGTGGTTGGCAAAGCGATATTCGGTGGCTCGGGCCGCTACCTTGTCAGCCCCGTCATATTGGGTCTCAGCTTCCTGGTGTTCTCTTATTCCAGCCTTGTTTTCGCGCCAGGGGCGTGGATTCCGGTGCCCGGCTACGAAGAGCCGACAACCATAGAGCTGTTCCTCGAAGAGGGCGGCGTACCAGCGCTGTTGTCAGTTAACTACACGTGGCTGCAGCTATTCCTCGGCAATCAGCCGGGACCTATTGGCGTGTCGTCAATTCTTGGCTGCTTCATCGGTGCGGCATACCTTATATTTACGGGTGTTGCCTCCTGGCGCATCATGCTCGGCTCGTTTCTTGGCATGGTTGGCAGTGTGCTGTTGTTCAACACACTCGGGCCGGCAGACGACCCGACGTTTGCGGTCCCATGGACCTGGCACATGGTCACCGGTGGCTGGGCCTTCGGCACCGTGTTTCTCGCGACAGATCCGGTTGCAGCCGCCAACACCAACCCGGGGCGCTGGGGTTTTGGCATCCTGGTTGGCGTTCTGACTATCGTCGTTCGCATGACCAACCCTTCTTATTACGAGGGCGTGATCTTTGCGATTCTGCTGGCGAGCATTTTTTCGCCGCTATTTGACTACGTCGTCGTCGAGCGCAACATCAAACGACGCAAGCTGAGGCTGGGGGCGGAGGCGTGAACAACGACAGCCCACAAAAAGCGCTGCTGGTCATTTTCCTGGTGGCCCTGGTTTGCTCCGTCCTCGTGAGCGTTGCAGCGATTTCCCTTCGACCCATACAACTTCTCAACCAGCTTGTGGAGCGAAGCCGCAACATAGTAGCGCTGTCCGGAATAGTGGAACCAGGCCAGCAGTTGTCGTCGGACGAGATTCTTGCAGCAATTGAGCAGCTCGACGTGCGCATTGTTGACATCGACTCGGGCGAGTTCGACGATAGCAAGGACCCTAACGAATTTGATCCACGGGCGGCTGCAAACGATCCCGATCTTGGTGTCGCGATCCCCGCCGACGCTGATTCGGCCAACCTGGGCAGGCGAACGCGATACGAGGTCGTACACCTCGTGTGGGATGGCGACGAGCTTTCCCGCGTCATTCTGCCCATTGTCGGTCAGGGCATGTGGTCAACTTTATACGGCTACATCGCATTGGAAGCCGATCTGAATACCATCGCCGCCGTCTCCTTTTACGAGCAGGCCGAAACTGCCGGGCTCGGCGACCAAATCGTGCGTCCCGACTGGCAGGCCAAATGGGTCGGTCGCGAACTATTCGGCAGCGATGGCAGTGTACGTTTCAGGGTTGCGGCAGGACCGGTGGACGCAGGATCATTTGCGGCACGAAATCAGGTCGACGGGCTGACCGGCGCGACTGTGACCGCCAACGCTGTAACCCGGTTGATTGCTTACTGGTTCGGGCCACACGGATACTCGACTTTTCTCGATAATCTCGGTAATCAACCTCCGGTCCGCGTGGCCGCACAAAGGGGACAAGAATAGTGTCGATGCGAGAAACACTGACAGAACCTCTGATAAACCAGAATCCGATCACGCTGCACGTGCTTGGTGTCTGCTCCGCCCTGGCGATCACCAATTCAGTTTTGACCGCATTGATCATGGGCGTGTCGCTCACTGCAGTCGTCGCATTTTCCAATGTCTGCATCAGCCTCATTCGCAAACACATACCCAACAGCATTCGAATCATTATCGAAATGACCATAATTGCAACGGCCGTCATTGTTGTCGACCAGCTTCTGAAAGCGTTTCTGCCCGAGGTCGCCAAAACGCTGGCGGTTTTCGTCGGCCTTATCGTAACCAATTGCATCGTACTGGGACGCGCCGAGGCGTTCGCGGTCAAGAACGGTGTTTGGCTAAGCTTTCTGGACGGCATCGGAAACGGGCTGGGCTACAGCCTGGTTCTGCTCATCGTCGCAACCATTCGCGAGTTGCTGGGTGCCGGCACCTGGCTTGGGATTCCCATACTGCCGCTCGCCCAGGATGGCGGCTGGTATGTGCCTAATCAGATGATGCTCTTGCCGCCCAGCGCCTTTTTCATCATCGGATTCCTGATCTGGGCCATTCGAACCAGGAAGCCGCAGCAAGTCGAGGACCTGGACTTTGAGGAAGTCCAGGTCAGAGTAGCGGAGCAGACGGCATGAGCAATCTGGTCGAAATATTTATCCGGGCGGTTCTGATTGAAAATCTCGCCCTCGCCTTCTTCATGGGCATGTGCACGTTTCTCGCCGTTTCCAAGCAGATCAAGACCACAATAGGTCTTGGTGCCGCGGTGATCGTTGTCGAGGGTATCAGCGTGCCGCTGAATAACCTGATTTACAATTATCTGCTGCGCGACGGTGCGCTTGCGTGGGCCGGTCTCGGTCACCTCGATTTCAGTTTTCTCGGGTTGATTACCTATATAGGTGTAATCGCGGCGCTGGTGCAGATCCTCGAGATGATTCTGCAAAAGTTCCTGCCAGCCTTGTACAGCGCGCTCGGCATCTTCCTGCCGCTATTGACAGTCAATTGCGCCATTCTCGGCGCGGCACTTTTTATGGTACAGCGCGACTATACGTTCGTCGAAAGCGCTGCCTATGGAGTGGGCGTCGGTCTCGGCTGGGCCGTCGCAATCATCGGCCTGGCAGGTTTGCGGGAAAAAATGCGTTACAGCGATGTTCCGGATGGACTGCGCGGTCTTGGAATCACATTCGTCACGACCGGCATCATGTCGCTGGCATTTCTCGGCATTTCCGGAATTGAGCTTTAAGGTCTGGTATCGCTATGCAAGAAATTTCGATAGCAGTTGCACTTTTTACCGGCATCGTCATGGCCCTGGCGATACTGATACTGCTGGCGCGATCGCGGCTGGTGCCCAGTGGTGACATCAACATAAACGTTAACGGCGAGAAGGATATAACCGTGCCAGCCGGCGGCAAACTGCTCAGTGCGTTAACGGCAAAAGAGTTGTTCCTCCCATCAGCTTGCGGCGGTGGTGGCACCTGCGGGCAGTGCCTGGTCAAAGTGCTCGAAGGTGGCGGCTCACCGTTGCCAACAGAGGCCGCACACATCAATAAGCGCGAAGCCGCCAGTGGAATGCGGCTCGCCTGCCAGGTCGGTGTGGTAGAAGACATGCGTATTTCCGTTCCCGAAGATGTGTTCGGCGTAAACAAGTGGGAGTGTACGGTTCGCTCCAACAACAACGTTGCAACATTTATAAAGGAATTCGTGGTCGAGTTGCCCAAAGGTGAGGAAATCAATTTCCGTGCCGGCGGCTACATCCAGATCGAGTGCCCGCCATATCGCATGTCCTACAAGGACATCGAAGTCGCCGAACAATTTCGTGGAGATTGGGAAAAATACAAATTGTTTGAACTCGAGTCCGTCGTCGATGCACCTGATATGCGTGCGTACTCTATGGCCAGCTACCCGGAAGAGAAAGACATCGTGATGCTTAACGTACGCATAGCAACACCACCACCCAACGCACCCTCCGCGCCACCGGGCAAAATGTCGTCGTACATTTTTGGCCTGAAGCCCGGTGACAAAGTCATGGTGTCCGGCCCGTATGGCGATTTCTTTGCCAAGGACACCGATGCTGAGATGGTATTCGTGGGCGGTGGCGCCGGCATGGCACCCATGCGATCACACATCCTGGATCAGTTGTTGCGCATCAAGTCTGATCGAAAAATATCCTTCTGGTACGGCGCCCGGAGCCTGCGCGAAGCGTTTTACAAGGAAGAGTTCGACAAACTGGCCAAAGAGTATGAAAACTTTACCTGGCACCTCGCACTGTCGGAACCGGAAGAGGAAGACAACTGGGAAGGTCATACAGGATTTATTCACGAAGTCCTGCTTGAAAACTATTTGAAAGATCATCCAACACCGGAAGATTGTGAATATTACATGTGCGGCCCGCCGATGATGAATGCAGCAGTCATCGCAATGCTCGATTCGCAAGGCGTCGAGGAAGAAAACATTTTGCTTGATGACTTCGGCGGTTAAGGAGATATGCCGTGATAGAAACAATTATCGTCAGTCTTATCATTGTACTTGGATTCTGTGCGGCATTGGCGCTTGGGCAATTTTTCGGTCGCGAGCCGATCAAAGCCAAGTGCAATCCGGACGATTGCTGCATGCAGGGTGACAACTGCAAGCGTGCACGAGGAGAGGACAATGACTGAATCGAGAATACTGGTTCGCGACTACATGTCACGAAAAGTCGTGAAACTGCGACCGGACATGGAAATTTTGCGTGCCGTGCACCACCTGATTGACGGACGTGTGTCGGGAGCACCGGTTGTCGATGAAAGTGGCAACGTTGTCGGAATGCTCACGGAAAGAGACTGTATGAAAGTCGTGCTGAACGCAGCCTATCACCAGGAGCATGGCGGGCTCGTCAGGGAATTCATGGCGACCAACGTTGAGGATATTGAACCGGACCTGTCCATCGTCGATGCAGCGAAACAATTCTACGAGAAAAAATATCTGCGTTATCCGGTCGTGGAAAACGGCCAGCTGATTGGCGTGCTGAGTCGCAGCGATGTTATGCGCGCGATGGGCGACTACTGGAAAATCTGAGGAGCATAGAAGGATGAATATCGGGAAAATCGGCAAGGCCTGGCGCGTTCTCACACCCGGGTTGTTGCTCATCCTTGGTGCCTGCTCGGGCGATACCGGGCCAGCAGGACCACCAGGTCCGCCAGCACCACCGCCGACGACAGACGCGGCCGACGCGACAGCGATTCATGCGGAGATTACCAACGTTTCGATCGCAAGCCCTCCCCTCGTAGACTTTGCGCTCGCAGACGGAAATGGCAATCCGGTAACCGGACTGAACGCAGGCTCAATATCTTTCAAAATCGCCAAGCTTGTTCCCGGGACCGACGGCAATGCCAGCGCCTGGCAGAGCTATATAAATACCGTAGAAAATCCCGGTGCTGGTCCTGGCACCGAACCCAAACTGCAGGCAACAACCGAAAACGGTGCCGCCGGCACGCTCGTCGACAACAACGATGGCACTTATACCTATACGTTTCTCATTGACGTTGCGAACGTCACCGATCCTGTTCCAATCACCTACGTTGATACGCTAACGCATCGGGTCAGCTTCGAAATACGTGGCCTGGCGCCAGTGCGCAACCCGGTCTATGACTTTCGGCCGTCGGATAACGCAACATCCGGTATTTTCACAAGAGAAATTGCAAAAATCGACAGCTGCAATGGCTGTCACGAGAATCTTGCAGCGCATGGAGGGGCGCGGGTCGAACTGCAAGATTGCGTGACCTGCCACAACCCTGGTTCGGCGGACGCGAACAGCGGCAACACCGTTGACATGACAGTCATGGCACACAAGATCCATCATGGCGAAAATCTGCCGAGCGTCATCGCCGGCGGGCAATATTGTATTTACGGGTTTAACGACTCCCAGCTTTGCTACGATGATGTTGTTTATCCACAGGCTATTCAGAACTGCATCGGCTGCCACGATGAGACGGACCCGGAAACGCCGGACGCCTCGAACTGGTATGAACAACCGACCATCGAAGCCTGCGGTGCCTGCCACGACGATGTCGATTTTGCCAGCGGAGCAAATCATGGCTCAGGCATCGTGGCGGACAACACGATGTGCGTGACCTGTCATGCAACCAATCCGGACTCACGCCTTGAAGTTCGCCAGGCGCATCGAATGCTGACTGTCGAGCGAGCTCAAAATTACAGCTTCAATATTCTTACGGTCGATTTCCTGACACCGGGCACTGCGCCGATGGTCACGTTCTCGGTAACCGACCCATTGAATGCCGATGCACCATACGATCTGGCGAATGACCCTGAGCTAACCGCAAGCACACTGCAATTTCGTGTTTCCTGGGACACGATTGACTATTCAAATCAGGGTAATGGGGCCAGCAACGGCCAGCCGCCGCAGAGCAACGTGTACGACAACGGCACACTCGCTGCGACCGACAATGGCGATTTCACGTACAGCCTCACGCTGACCCCGGTTGCTGCGACAGCGACAGGAACAGGCATAGTGACCTTCGAAGGTAGCGTCAGCACCAGCGATGGCATGGCGTCCCCAAGGTCGTCGTTCAAGTATTTCGGCATTACAGACGATCCGATGAACCCGGTTGCCAGGCGCACCTCGGTTGATATGGATCGGTGCAATGACTGCCATTCATTCATTGCCTTTCATCGCGGCGCGCGCAACGACATTATCGAAATCTGCCAGGTCTGTCACCAGGCCGATGCAGCACGTCGCGGCACCCCGAGTGCGGGGCCAATGGACATCAAACATTTCATTCATCGCAAGCATGCGGTGGACGATATTCGCTATCCACAACGCGTGAGCAACTGTGTTGCCTGCCATACGGACGACGGCTTCTATCCGGTTGCGACAGACAGCGGCGTGCTGGCGACCAGCTTCAATCAAGGCACGGTCGCAACGGATCCGACGGACAACAACCGAATGTCGCCGAACAGTGCCGCGTGCAGTGTCTGCCACGCGTCCGCCGACGCGCAGGCACACATGATCGGCAACGGCGGCTCCTTCGATGCCTGCCAGGAAACGGATGGTACGCTGCGCCAACGATTGGACACGTGTGGTCCGGGCGGCAACAAGAATGGGCCACTGGTCAACGAAAGCTGCACGGTCTGCCATGGACCGGGCCGTTTTTCGGATGTCGCAAGTGTGCACAGTATTAATTAGATGACGAGTTCGTGATGTCGTCACACAGTAAATGGAGACAACGCTAATGACGTTGAAAATTTTTGGCTTGAGCGTGTTCGTGGCCAGCTTGCTGATCCTGGTTGATTTTCTACCTGGGACGGCACAAGCGCAAACTTCCCGCGCCAGGGCACAAGCAGACGCACAGTTCACTGATGGCGGCACACAGCAGTGCCTGGATTGTCATGGTGGTGAGTCGATGGAAGTGATGGCGGAGGCTCCGCACGGCAACGTCGACAATCCCCACACTCCCTTTGCCAGGCAGGGTTGTGAGTCCTGCCACGGGCCGGGCAGCCTGCACGTTTCGCGTGCAGCCGGTGGCGCCGGCTTTCCGGCACTGTTGAGATTCAACGATGCAGGGGTCGTGGCTGAGCAAACGGCGGCCTGTGTCGGGTGTCACGCCGATGACATGGGTGAGCTTGAGGGAATGGAGTGGACCGGCAGCGTGCATGATACCGATGAAATTACCTGCGTGAATTGTCACAAAGCGCATTCAACGGAATCCCCGCTGGCCGACAAGACGGTGCAGCGAGACAGCTGCGCTGGTTGCCACGAAGCGCAGATCGCGGCGCATCCAACATTCGAAGACAAGGGAATCGTGTTTGACAACCTCTCCTGCTTCGATTGCCACGATATTCATCAGCTGCTATCCGTCAAGTGAGACCATGATCAATTGTCGATCTCTGTCGTGGTTGTTGCTGATGCTTGCCGCCTGGCCGGTGAACGGCCAGGACGTCGAACCAGCGCAGACGGAATACAGCGCCGCTGGCGCCGATACCTGCCTGGGCTGCCACAACGCGGACAACATGCTGGTGATATTTCGCACACCACACGGCCAACAAGCAGATCCTGAGTCACCTATGGCGCAGCTGCAGTGTGAGAACTGCCACGGACCTGGCGGCACCCACTCCGGGCGTCGCAAACCATCCGACATGCACAGCGCTGTCGTTAATTTTGGTAACGACGCTGCGACGCCAATGGCGGAGCAGAACGCGGTGTGTATGGGTTGTCACAACGATGTGGTCAGCCTGGCCTGGGCTGGAAGCATGCACGAGCGCAACGACACCGGGTGTGTGGGCTGCCATAGCGTGCACACGGCGACCGACCCGGTGCAATTGCAGGCAGCCCAGGCAGACGTGTGCTTCGACTGTCACGATCGGCAACGCGCTGATAGCATGAAACTTTCCGCACACCCGATTCGCTCCGATCAACACGTTCGTACTGCCGCGATGGTCTGCACCGACTGCCACAGCCCGCACGCTTCAGTTACGTCAGGCCAACTCACACGCAACACGACGAATGAACTGTGTGTCAGTTGCCATGCCGAGTTTCGTGGCCCGGTATTGTTCGATCACGCACCGGTAAGCGAAGACTGTACCTTGTGCCATACACCGCATGGCTCGATACATGCGGCGCTGCTCAAACGTCGCGCACCGTTACTGTGCCAGTCTTGCCATTCCCAGCGGGGTCATCCGAGCATTTCGTACACCGACGCCAGCCTGCCCGGCGGCAATCCATCCGCAATGGTGTTGGGCCAAAGCTGTATGAATTGTCATACGCAGGTGCATGGTTCCAATCACCCGTCCGGCTTCAAGTTGTTGCGGTAGAGAGAACAACGTGCGAATTGCAAAGATAAGACAGCACCTGTTATTCGCGTTGGCTGGTTTGCCTGTCGCTGCATTCTCGCAGGATGCTCCGCCGCAAAACTGGTCCTGTGAAAGCTGTGCCCTGTCTGACGGCTGGGAGTGGGATATCGAAGGCGGCCCCGCCTACCTGGCCGATGATGCATTTCGTTATGGTGACTACACAGGACTCGACGAGAAGGGTGTTTATCTGTTCGGCGACGTTTTCGGCCGATATTGGGGTGAGGATGCCAGCTACATGGTGTTCGAGGGATACCTGCGCGGTATCGATTCGAGCGCGCTGTTCTTCAAAGGCGGCAAGCAAGGCAAATACGAAGTTCGTGCATCATACCAGGCCATTCCACGACGGTTCTTCAACGAGACAGTGACACCCTACAGCGGTACAGCAAACCTGGTCTTGCCGGGTAATTGGGTGCGCGCGCCATCAACGCAACAAATGACGGAGCTGAGTAACTCGTCAGCCCCGGTTGCAATCGGCCTGGACCTGGACATTCTCGGGCTGGGCATTGACTTCAAACCGGCACAACAATGGAAGCTGAGTGCGGACTACACACGTCGTGAACGTGAAGGTCTGAAGCGCGTGGCCGGCAGTTTCTTTTTTAATGCCGCCGAACTCGCTGCACCGGTCGATTACACGACCAACGACCTGCAGCTGTCAGCAATTTACGCGGCGGATACATGGCAGGCGAACGTGACTTACTTCGGTTCCGTCTTCAGCAATGCTAACGACACCCTGACCTGGGATAACGCCTATTCATGGCCTGCCGGCACCACCTCCGGTCAAATAGCCCTGCCACCGGACAACACATCGCACCAAATTTCGCTAGCGGGTTCCATGCTGCTACCGGCAAGAACGACACTCAATGGGCAATTGTCGTTTGGCAAGCTTTCGCAGGACGAGGCCTTACCGACAGCCGGATCGGCAAACGGCAAGGTGAATACGCTGAACGCTAATTTGCGGGTGACGAGTTCGCCCTGGCGACAGGTGACCATTGAGGGCGAGCTGCGTTACAACGATTTCGATAACGAGACGCCAACCCAGTTCGCCAGTATCGCTTATGACTATCAACGGCGGGAGATCAAATTACGCGGCGAATTTCGCCTGCGCGGTGGCACGAAACTGTATGCCGGGTTCGACAATGAGAGATTCGAGCGCAACAGGCAGGATCGCACGGACACGACAACCAACAGATTATGGTTCACCGTACGTACCCGACTTGGTGATGTTGCGGACCTGCACGTGAATTTGTTCACAGATGATCGCAACGGCTCAACTTATGAAACAGTGATAGATCCCCTGGCGCCCGAGAATCCGCTGATGCGCAAATTCAATCAGGCCGATCGCGAGCGTAACGGCGCCAGACTGCATGGCTCGGTCTACGCGAGTCAAAGAGCGGACTTCGGCTGGGAACTGGAAATTGGCTCCGACGATTACAACAACTCCGCTATCGGACTGACCGACAGCGACTACGTGCGATATGGTGCCGATTTTTCGTACCTGTTCACGGGCTCGACGTCGGTCTATGCCAGTCTGTACCAGGAAGACATCACGACGGACCAGCAGAACAGCCAGTCATTTTCGTTGCCGGATTGGTCCGCAACGACCGACGACAGCTTCACCACGGCGACCATCGGTATCGTCTACCGAGGTCTGTTCGGCAATCTGGATGCCAATCTGGAATACGGCTGGGCTGACTCGCGGGGCAAGATGGAGAATGACACGAACGGACTGCCGACATCCTTTCCGGACCTGCGCAGCAACAGGCAAAACCTGAACCTTGGACTGAGCTACCCATACAGCGATTCGCTGAGTTTCCGTTTTGACTACATTTTCGAACGTCTGGAAACCGACGATTGGGCTCTGGATGGGCTCAACCAGGATACCGTGCCCAATTTGCTGGCTTTAGGCGCGCGGGCCTGGAATTACGACGCAAGTGTCTTTTATTTCAGCGTTCGGTATCAACGAAACGCTTATTGATGAAAATCAGAACGCTCAGTATTGTGTATCTCGCTAATCGTTAAACCCTGGTTCGCAGGGTGCAGAGCCTGGATGATTTTACGAACGTAAATATCCCCGTCGTCCTGCAGTACTTCCTGCCATTCGTCGCAGGTCAGTTTGCCTGCTCTATCGGCAATGAGTCAGGATCCCAACCACCACCGAGTGCCGTGTACAGCGAAATGAGATTCTGCATCACTTGCCCCTCGCTCACTGCAAGCTGGTCCTCCTGGCGAAAAAGAACACGCTGCATGTCCAGGAAATTCTGGAAGTCAGTCAGGCCCGATTTGTATTGCAACTCGACCAAATTGACTGCTTTACGGGAAGCATCCGCTGCCTGACGAAAACTCCTCGTACTGTACTGCTCGAGCGCGTAAGCGACCAACGCGTTTTCGACTTCCTCGTAGGCCACCAACAGCGTGAGCTCATAACGCGCGAGCTGTTGTTCCGCGCGCGCCTCTTCAATATCGATAAAGCTGCGGACACGGCCGCCGTCGAAGATGAGCCAACGGAAAGGTAGCGAAACTCCCCAGGTTTGGCTTGCTGAATCAAACATAGAATCGAAATCTGTCGACTGAAAGCCGAAGAAACCGGTAAGCGAAAAACGGGGATAGAGCTCGGCGGTAGCAACACCGATGCGGGCAGTTTGCGATGCCAGCAGCCGCTCGGCACGGCGCACATCCGCGCGTTGGCGAAGAAGGTCGGCAGGAATGCCAGCCGCCACATCCTCCGGGGGGCTCGGTATCGGTTTTGAGTTCACGAGCTCCGCCGTCAGGCTGCCAGGTGTCTCACCGAGCAGCACTGCCAGCCGATTGACGGCGAAATTAAAAGCGATATGCAACTGCGGGATTGCCGCCTCGGAATTGCGCAGGTTCGATTCAGCCTGCGCAACATCGAGCGCGGCCGTCGCGCCCTCTTTGAACATGACTTGCGTCAAACTAAATGAGGCTCGCTGCGCCTCAATGTTTTGTTCCGCATATTTGAGTCTCGTCTGGGTGGTGCGCAGATCGATGTAACTTCGTGCAACCTCGGCAAACAAAGACACCAGCACATCCCGATAATCTTCTATCGAGGCCTCGAATGTCGCATCTGCTGCCTCGACGGAGCGACGGACACGACCGAATAGATCAACCTCCCAGCTGGCACCGACGCCAAGGTCAAACAAGTTCGTCGTCTGCAAGCCATTTGGCGCAATCTGACCGAGTTGGCTGTTGTCGCTACCTTTGAAACGCTGAGTAGATCCGCCTACGGCGAAATCAGGAACCCGGCCCGCTCTGGCCAAGCCAAGAATTGCCCGTGCCTCCTGCACGCGCGCCGTAGCTTCCTGCAACGTCAGGTTCGACTCCTGGGCACGTTGCACCAGGCCTTCGAGTATTGGGTCATCCAATGCACTCCACCAGGTCTGCAACGTCGCGGTTCCTGTGGAGAGTCCTTCGACCGCGGCACTTTGCCAGGCGTCCGGGACGGGAACTTCCGGTGCTTCGTAGTCCGGACCGACCGCGCACCCACTCAGTACAAGCGCCCCCAAAAGCGGGACTGAACACCTTTGAATTCTTCGCTTCATGCGTCGGGCTCCACGGTTGCCGTCACACTGTGCGGCACCCGAAATACGATTGCGTAGAGGACCGGTAACACGACCATCGTAAGGAGCGTCGCGAACAACAAGCCGGCGATGATTGTGACCGCCATGGCATCGAAGAACGCATCGAAAACCAGCGGGATCATGCCGAGCGCAGTGGTGGACGCGGCCATGCTCACCGGTCTTAGTCGATTTGCGCCGGACTCGATAATCGCGGTGAACGGTTCCACACCGCTGGCCCGCTGCACGTTAATCTCATCGATCAGCACAATCGCATTTTTGATGAGCATCCCCATCAGGCTCAGGAATCCGAGGAGCGCCATGAAGCCGAATGGCTGGCCCGTGGCTAGCAATCCCCAGGTAACGCCTATCAGCGCGAACGGCACGCATAGCCAGATTATCAGCGGCAGACGAAGTGAATTAAAAAGCACGACCGTGATCAGGATCATTATTGCAATGAAGATCGGCAGCGGAGCCGTAAGGGACTCCTGGGCGTTATTGGAATCCTCATATTCGCCGCCCCATTCGAGTTCGTAACCGCGCGGCAACTCGATCGCTTCTATCTGCGGCCGCAATCGATTGAAGAGTGCGCTGGCGGTGCCTGTGATCGGGTCGGCAAACAATGTAATAGTACGCTTTCGATCGCGGCGGAAAATAATCTCGTCCTCCGTCGTGTTTTCGAGTCCCGATACCACCTGACTCATCGGGATCATACGCTGTGCCGGCCAGCTCCAGATTTGCAAATGCTCGATAGACGCCGCCTCGGTGCGCTGCTCTTCCGGTGCCCGCATGATGATCGGCAGAAGCAGGTCGCCGTCGCGGAACACACCAATCGTTTCTCCCTGGAAACCTCTCTTGATCGCCCGGGCCACATCCGAGCGCTGCACACCGGCGAGATTTGCCTGGTCCACCGACATAACCGGTCGCAGCAGTTTCACTCGCTGTCGCCAGTCCGTCCGGATTCCCTTCGTGTTTGGATCGCTGTGCATAATCGTAGCTGCCTGTCTTGCCAGGCTGCGCAAGATGTCGGCATCCGGCCCCTGGAAACGGGCCTGGATCTTGCCCGCGCTGCCAGGGCCGATCTCGAACGGCGCGGTATACCCGAGGAGATCCGGATGCGCGCTATCCAGGTATGCATCAACCATTGGCATGACCTTCGCCATTATCGCGGCCGAATTCTCGGGCTCGACGTCTACCAGGAGCTGTGCGTAAGCGCTGTTCGCCTTTTCCGGCGAATAAGGCAGCAGGAATCGCAACGCTCCTTTGCCGACAACTGCGGTCACATGAGTAACACCTTCGTACTGCAATACCTGCTCTTCGATTTCCGCCACTGCTCGAGTGGTTTCATCGATATGGCTACCCTGGGGCAGCCACAGATCAACCATGAACTGCGGCCGTGTCGATGGCGGAAAGAACGACTGGTCCACAAAGCCAAATCCCCAGCCCGAGAGAATCAGCAAGCCGACGACAGAGCCCACCGTTAGCCAGCGTTGACGGATGCAGGCGCTCAGTAACGCTTTGTACCTGGTATAGAAGCCACCTTCGGTCGCTTCGCCCTCCACTGAATCCGGGACTTTCAGAATCAGGACGCCGAGCAAAGGCGTTACCGTAATGGCGGTCACCCAGCTCAAAAGGAGCGAGACCATCACAACCTCGAAGAGTGACCGACTAATTTCGCCGCTCGCATCCTGTGATGTCCCGATTGCCGCGAAAGCGAGGATAGCGATCACGGTCGCGCCGAGTAGTGGCATCGCGGACTGGGCGACGACCTCATTGGCTGCCCGCACGGGCTCGACACCTTTCTCGATCTTATTCAGCATGCCGGCGATGATCACGATAGCGTTGTCAACGAGCATGCCAAGCGCAATGATCAGGGCCCCCAGGGAAATTCGTTCCAGCGCAACGCCCATTGGCGCAAGGAATATGAACGAACCCATGATGGTCAGCACGAGAACGAAACCTATCACCAGGCTGCTGCGCAGACCCATGAACAAAAGCAGGACCAAAACAACGATTGCTACAGCCTGTAACAGGGTAATTACGAAACCGGAGATTGCGATCTCCACGGCTTCCGACTGAAGTGACACGACGCCTAACTCCACCCCAAGCGGTATCCGCGGCGCGAGTTCCTGCAGGCGTTTTTTGAGCGCTTCGCCCATTATGACGACGTTGCCGCCCGATACCGTCGAGATGCCGAGTCCGATCGCACTTTTGCCGTCATAGCGGATCAGATGATCCTGGGGCTCCACGTAACCGCGGTAAATTTCCGCCACATCGCCAAGGCGGAACTGTGTATCGCCGTCGCCACGGATGAGCAACTCTTCGAATTCGTGGGCATCTTTGAAAAGTCCGCTCGGACTCAAGGTAATGAACTCGGTGCCGACGTGTACCCGTCCGGCATCGACCACGATATTTCGCTCCCGGAGTTCCCGGATAATCGACTCTGAGGGAACGCCGAGCTGGGACATCAGGTCCCTGTTTATCTCGATATAAACGGCCTCACGACGTTCGCCAAAAGTGTTGATCTTCGCCACGTCCTCTACGAGAAGAAGCTGTCTGCGAAGCATGTCAACGACGTCTTTTAGCTCGGCGTAACTGTATTCATCACCATAGACGACAATAAAAACGCCGAAGACGTCGCCGAAATCGTCAACGACCAATGAGGGGCCTGCACCAGGCGGCAGAAACCGTTGCGCGTCGTCGATCTTGCGGCGCAATTCGTCCCAGACTTGCGGCAGCGTATCTTTATCGTATTTGTCCTGGATCGAGACGGTGAGCGTCGAGAGCCCCCGGTCGGACTTTGACTCAATTTCGTCGAGCTGCGCCAGTTGTTGTACAGCAAGTTCTATCGCGTCAGAGACTTCCTCCTCGACCTCCGTGGCAGAAGCGCCCGGATATGGCGTAATGACCAGGGCATCCTTGATCGTAAATTCCGGATCCTCCAGGCGACTCATACCCTGGAACGCCTTGAGACCACCCAGGAGCAGGGCTACGGTCAGAACGATTGTGACAACGCGATTTTCGAGCGCAAATTCGGTAATTTTCACGACTGTCTCCGTACCTTCAGTCTTGTTCAGACAATCGTTGCACCTGCATTCCTTCCCGCAGCTGCTGTACGCCGCTCACGGCGATCAGGTCACCATCGGAGAGATTCCCGGTTATCGTGACGTTGGCACCAGTCACGGCGCCCAGTTCGACCACTACCGCTTCAGTTTGCATCGACGATCGATCAACCCGCCAGACAAACGAACGACCGTTGTCATCAATCGCCGTGGCGTTCGACGGGATCACGAATCCCCGCTCCGGACTTTCATCGTCCACGGGTTCATTTACAGTGATACGTGCGGTCATCCCTGGCAAAATTCGAACGCCGCCCTCCGGCTCGAAACCGAAGGTCACTTCAAATGTCCGGGTTGCCGGATTCGCCGCAGTCGCGATCTCCGTTATCTTCGCGGGGAAACTGCTGCCCGGGATAGATGTTATCGACACGCTTGGAGACAAACTGCGTGTCAGGTCTTCCACGCCGAGCCGGGCCGTGTCGGTAGTGAGAGCGCGTTCAGGAACATCCACTTTGATCTCGAGAGCCCTGTCATCCTGCAACAGAACGACCGGTTCCTTTGCCACTACGTTCTGGAAATCGTTGGCCAGTTTCCGCGCAACCCGACCCGCGAAATGGGCTCGCAATTCGGTGTCCGCAAGTGCTTTTTCCGCGACAGCAAGGTTCGCCTCGGCCACTTCGTAATTACGTCGTCGCGTTTCCAGATCGCGCTGCGATACAGCACCACTGGCAAACAGCGCTTCAAAGCGATCATGATCTGCCTGCGCGGCATTCAACCGCGCCTGGAAAGATGTGACCTCAGCGCGGTAGTTGTGATCGTCCAGGCGGGCGATCACATCACCCTCCTCCATCCACTGGCCTTCGGTAGCCGGAAAGGAATTAATCCGTCCAGGCACCTCGAACGAGAGCTCCGATTCTAAAACCGGCGCAATGCGGCCCGGATACTCCAGACGTCGGCCCGTACTCCGGCTCGTCACCTCCATCATCTTGATCGGTCGTACTATTGGACTTACATCTTCCGGTTCGCTGCCACCACATCCGGCAACGAACACGACAGCGAGAGCTACGGAAAGGGCGCCGGCCAACGTGCCTGCACAGTTGTTCATACTCAAACACTCCATTTTCGGTGAATCCGCCACCCGAAATCCTGATTATTGGTTTATTCTGGCTGCAGGTCGATGGATCTTCGCCATCGTACGGTCTTATTTTTCACACCAGGGCAGTGTCTCATCGCCAACGTGTGCTCTCCGAGAATACTGATTATTATGGAAATAACATCAGCCGGCAACTGAAAGATCTTGATTCAGCGCTGCTGCCACCCCGGACAAGTACGTTGAATCTCGATCCGGTTTGGCATCATCGTGAAAGTGATGCACCTGCTCACCAATGGCTACGGCAGAAAATAATGGAGACTGTCAATTCCATTATTAAGCACTAACTCAATGGGAATTCTTTCAATATACGAATCGGGCCTCGTTAAGCAAATGGTCCAAACGAAAGAACCCGGCTGAATTAATGGTGTCAGGATTATTCGAGATCAAAAATAAACCTGACACCATTATCGACGAAAGAATGCATGATACTGGTCGGAAATTACGGGCCTACGAAATTTCGGCAAGAAACCCAGGAATCCAGCAATCGAACCGCCGACGTATAGTTTGCAGAGGTAGAATTAATGGTGCCAGGTATTTTATTCGAGAATAAAAAATAAACCTGACACCACTGCTGTCCCACAAAAAGCAGTTTTCTGGCCGTGGGTTTGAGCGTTGGTGCAATGTTCTGGTATTTTTCGCCGACTTGGGACATCGCCCGCTGGGCGGGCTCCTACAATACTAATCAGCAACTGTAGGAGCCCGCCCAGCGGGCGATTGCGAGCTATTCAAGTCAACTTGATACTTTATGGCGGCACCGATTTTAAGTTTGTGGGACAGCAGTGACCTGACACCATATTTCTTAACAATTAGAGATTGGCGATCGGGCGGTTCCTTACCTGCTTTAACCGATACGGTAGTCCCCAACAGTCGTTGCCGGAAAATACCAACCGAATGCAAATCATCCGTGAATCGATTCAAGCCCTTTGCGTAATGCCGTCGCCCATTTTGCAGCCCAGAGACGGACTTGACTCCAACTCGCAACGTTATGTGGGCTTACATAAATTGAGCCGGCCCGGTCCTTTATCGTGCTGCGCTGAACGGCACGGAACAGGGTTTCACCGCTCAGTGAGTCCTTGGCTTCGATGACGAGCGTCACTTCGCCAACTGATGAAATCATAACCTCGCCCGTGCCTCCGGCAGATCCCGGAACGTGTGAGACGATATCCAGAAATCTTCCAACGAGAATCAGCGTTTCCTCTCCAGGTTCCTCGACAAACTCCCATCCTTTGACAGACTGTAATTCCTTCGCGAATACAGCGCTAACTTCATCGATGAGCTTTTGCCTGGCCTCATCACTCATGCGGAACTCAATTGCGCCTCTACCCCGCCCCGCAGCGCTCGTGCGAGACTTCAGATTTGTGCGAAATTCAAATTCAGCCGCAGCGGCAATAACTTTGTTGTAAGCGCGTAAGTCAACATCGGGGTCGGCCCACGCCTCTTCGAAGCGCGAGTTAATTACAGGCGCAAGACCATCGTACGACAACTGTGCACCAGGGCTCGTGTCGATTGTGGGGCTTGCCGTACAGGCGACCAATCCCAGTATCGGAACCACAAGCAACATATTTTTCATTATCTTTCCCTCGCTCTATGCCTCTCGAGAGGCTTTTGTTATCGATATTCGAGCGCCGACAGCCGCTTAATCAAATTGATGGTGTCAGGTTTATTATTCAGGATCAAAAATAAACCTGATACCTTTTTCTTCCTCGAGGTGAAAACAGAAGAATCGATCTGATCAACTACATCAAATCCACAGTCACCTTCTCGATCTTGCCGGTAAACGCATTGTCGCCCTCGGCGTAGTCTTCGGTCACCGGCGTGGCCCCGTCTGTGCCCACGTCGGCGGTTTCGTCAGCAGAAAAGAGGAACGGCGTGGTATTACCGATCTGACCTTCGGCCACCTTCTCCCCATTGACGAAGATCGGTAATACCACGCCGTTCCTCTTTTCTGCTGACG
>PVMS01009955.1_pt1 | contig 20354 bp, 18 predicted proteins | sample 1853461 | NCBI WGS metagenome assembly PVMS01 (sample SAMN08582032, study PRJNA380276) | Marine sediment metagenome, whole genome shotgun sequencing project. | isolation source: ocean sediment barecode stripped | collected 2017 | reverse complement strand
GCCGCCATGGGTGGTGGTGGCTGGTTCCACCCGGACGGTGCGATCACCGCGCCCGAGCAGATCGCCGAGCGTATCGGTGATTTTCCCATTGTCGGTATGGCCCTGGCCCCGCTGATGCATGGCGCCTGCTGGTGGTACGCCTGTATCCAATTACTGGCGGGCAATACGGTGGTGCTGAATCCATCTCGGGCCATGGTGGGTGAGGAAATCTGGGACATTGTGGCAAGGGAGAAAGTGAATGCTATCTCTATTGTGGGCGATGCCATGGCTGTGCCGCTACTGGATGCCCTGGACGCTAACCCCGACCGCTGGGATCTCAGTTCGATTTTCAGTGTTGGCTCCGGTGGCGCGGTATTTTCCGAGAGTAAACAGGAAGCCTTCCGCCAGCATTTCCCCAATGTGTTTATTATGAACTCCTTCGGTTCTTCCGAGAGCGGCAATATGGGTATGGATGGCGGTGGCAAGAAAGGCCAGGGCCTGGGCAATGTGGCCAAGAGCGAATTCATGTCGGTGATCACCGACGTGGAGGGCGAACCACACCGGCATGTGGCGTCCGGCGAGATGGGTATCTTCTCTCGCAGCGGATACATTCCGGTGGGTTATTACAACGACCCGGTAAAAACCGCCAAAACTATTGTGGAAGTCGACGGCACACCTTGGCTGTTGCTGGGTGATGAGGCGCGTCTGGAAGACGATGGCACAATTACTGTTTACGGGCGTGGCTCCAATTGCATCAATTCCGGCGGTGAAAAGATTTTCCCGGAGGAGGTGGAGCAGGCGCTGAAGGCGCACCCGGGCATTTTCGACTGCCTGGTAGTGGCCACCCCGGATGAGCGTTTTGGCAGCAGGGTGACTGCCGTAGTAGCTGCCCGTAAGGGTACTGAACTCACACTGGAATCGGTACGCGAAGATGCGCGCAAGTATATCGCCGGCTACAAGCTGCCGCGGGAGTTACACATAGTGGATGAAGTGCCGCGGGCGCCCAGTGGTAAACCGGCTTATCCGAAGGCACTTGAAATCGCCCTGGCCGGTGAGCATAAGGCCGCTTGATAATTGATGGTGCGCGCACTGACGAGACGGGAGCAAACAATGACCGAACTGGATATAAGCACCAAAAACTGCATCGTCGAACGCGATGGCGAGGTGCTGATCGTGACTCTCAACCGCCCCGAGGCAAAAAACGCCTTCAGCCCGGAGATGTTGCTTGGCATGTATAAGGCATGGCGCCTGCTGGAGGAGGATGACGATCTGCGCTGCGCAATTCTCACCGCCAACGGCGATACCTTCTGTGCGGGTATGGACCTCAAAGCGGGCGCCGATGGCGAGCAGCGCGCCAACGAGGAATTCATGGCGGTGATGACACGAGTCCCCAATGTGCACTGGCAGGCGCTGCTGCGAGACAATCGCCCCAACAAACCATTGATCCTTGCCGTGGAGGGCTACGCACTGGCCGGTGGCACGGAAATCTTGCAGGGAACGGATATCCGTATCGCGGCGGACAATGCCATTTTTGGTGTCACTGAAGTCGCCCGCGGCCTGTATCCCATGTCCGGCTCCACGGTTCGCCTGCGTCGCCAGATTCCCTATTGCCTCGCCGCCGAGATGTTGCTGTGTGGCGAGCACATCACCGCCGCGCAAGCCCTGGACTTCGGTCTGATCAACAAGGTGGTGCCCGCTGGTGAAACCCTCAAGGTCGCCAAAGAGTACGCGGCGAAAATCTGCGCCAACGGCCCCCTGGCGGTACAGGCGGTAACCCGCTCCCTGCGAGAACATCAGGAGTGTATGTCTGAGGAGGACGCCATGCTGGCCTCGGATGAGTTGGCTGGTCCGGTATTCGCTTCCGCGGATGCGCGCGAGGGAATGCAAGCCTTCAAGGAAAAACGTAAGGCCAATTTTACCGGACAATAAAACAAAAGAACCAAAATTAAAAAGCCTAGTCTGGTATTGTGATACCCCTATTTTTGAGGTGCAATTTTCGATGACAGAGCAAGCCAGGATTTTTGACGAGATCGCCACAAACCGCCGTTCCCTGCGCGCTTACCTGCCGCAGCCGGTAGACGCACAAACTCTTGAGACGGTATTTTCCGTCGCCCAGCGAGCCCCTAGCAACTGCAACACCCAGCCCTGGCTGGTGCATGTGGCATCCGGTGACAGCCTGCAAGCGCTGAAAGAGGAAATGCCCACGCGATTTATGGCGGGGGACATGAGCCTGGATTTCCCCTACGACGGTGCGTATGACGGGGTGTACAAAGAGCGCCAGTACGGCTCTGCCCAGGCTTTGTACGACGCTGTGAATATCACCCGGGAAGACAAGGCCGCGCGCCACCAGCAGTTCATGCACAACTTTACTTTTTTTGAGGCACCCCATGTGGCTTTCCTGTTCCTGCCCGAACCCTTTGGCCTGCGCGAGGCGGCGGATCTGGGCATGTACGCCCAGACGCTGATGCTGGCCATGACCGCTCACGGGCTGGGCAGTTGTCCGCAGACCGCCCTGAGTTTCCAGGCGAATTTTATCCGCGAGCAGTTGGGCATCGAGGCCAGTAATAAGCTGGTGTTCGGTCTGTCCTTTGGTTACCCGGACCCGGATGCCCCGGTCAATACCTGCGCCACCGATCGCGCCGCGTTGTCCGATACCGTTACCTTTCACTCCTGACCGAGCAGGCTTTGCCATGACAGATACAATCCTCACCGAAAACCGCGACGGGGTGTTGGTGGTGACCTTCAATCGCCCTGAGAAGAAAAATGCCATCAACAGCGAAATGTGGGTCGCAATTCGCGAGACCTTCAAGGCCGCCGCACAGGACGACGCGGTAGTCTGCGCGTTGCTGTGTGGCGCCGGTGAGAATTTTTGCGCCGGTGTGGATCTTTCCAGTTTCGGTGACGGGTCCCCGGAAGAGGAGCACCCCTTTGAATCCGCCGCGCGAGCCGTGGTCGAGTTCGATAAGCCATTGGTAGCCGCGGCGCAGGGCGTGGCCATCGGTGGCGGTGCCACGGTGTTGTTTCACGCCGATATCGTATACGTGGGGGAGAGCCTGCGTATGCGCCTGCCCTTCGCCAACCTCGGTCTGGTGCCGGAGTGGGGCAGCAGCTATATGCTGCAGGCCAATATCGGTGCCCAGCGAGCGGCGGAGTTGTTTTATACGGCCCAGTGGATAGATGCGGACAAGGCCCTCAACTGCGGTATTGCCGCCGACGTGTTGCCCGATGCGAACCTGTTTAACCACGCGCTGGCCAAGGCGAGTGAGATAGCGCAGTGGCCGCTTAACTCCCTGCGCGAGATCAAACGCACACTGCGCATGCACCACATGGATGCCATCGATGCGGCCATCAATGCGGAACAGGCCGCGATGGGCAGGCAGGCGGGTTCCCCGGAAAATATCGAGGCCATTACCGCCTTTATGGAAAAGCGGGCGCCGAACTTTCGCAGGCATTGATCTCGATCATAAATATGAGGGATAAAGGTCAAGGAAAACCGGGGCACTCTGGTCTTTTCTACTGTTAGTTGCAATGATAACTATCCCCTCGCCGTAATTGAATTAAAGACAAGGAATCCCAATGTTTTCTCTCCTCGGAGGCAGATTACAACTGCCGCTTACCCTGCTTTTATCCGCTTTTTTGTTGGCTTGCAGTAACTCCAACAATAACAACAATGATGGGGTTGATCCAGATCCAGAGCCGGAACTGACCTACCAGGCGGATATTGTATGGACGGAATACGGTATTCCCCATATCACGGCGCAGGATTGGGGCAGCCTGGGATACGGCTATGGTTACGCCTACGCCCGGGACAACTTCTGCACCGTGATGCGGGAATACGTTTGGTCAGCCGGAGAGTCCGCGCAGTATTTCGGCGAGGAAGGTGATATCAATTCCGACCTGGTGTTCAAACTGTACAATGACGATGAGCGGATCGACCGCCTGATCAGCGAGCTGCCTGAGTACGTGGTAGATAACCTGACGGGCTACGCCGCGGGATTAAACCGTTACCTGAGGGAAACCGGCGTCGATAACCTCGCCGAGGGTGAGGAGGGGTGCCGCGGCGCCGAGTGGGTGCGGGAGATTGACCTGAAGGATACCGTCCGTCTCGTTCACAAGACCATTTTACGCGCTAGCGCCGACCCGTTGGCCGACTTTATCGTTGCGGCTGGACCACCACCGGCAGGGACGGTAGCGCAGATGAATTTTCCCGCCAATGCCGACAGGAACGAAATGCTGATAGCCGCGGTCGACCAGGAGTCTATCGATGCGGTCCTGCAATTACCCACCGATGGCGCGCTCGGTAGTAACGCCTATGCCGTTGGCGAGCAGGGCTCGCAATCGAATTCAGGCGTACTGTTGGGCAATCCCCACTTTCCCTGGCACGGGCAACTGCGATTTTTCATGTCCCACCTGACCATGGGCGATGAATACGATGTTATGGGTGCGGCCCTGGGCGGCTTGCCCGACCCTGTCATTGCCTTTACGCGGAATGTGGCCTGGTCGCACACCGTCAGCACGGGCTCGCGTTTTACCTTCTATGAACTGGAGCTGAACCCTGAGAACCCCCTGCAATATATCTATGACGGTGAAATACGCGATATCGTCAGCCAGTCGGTCAGTGCGAAACAGATGTTGGACGACGGCTCGTTGGTGACGGTTGATCACACCTTTTACTTTTCGCACTACGGCGCCATCGTCGATCTTGGTACGGTCACTTCACTGCTGGGCGGTTGGCCCAACGCCCTGGGTACTTTGCTGACCTATCGGGATGCCAATCTGGATAACCTGCGCGGCTTGGACCAGTGGATCAAGATGGCACAGGCAACCGACCTGGACGAATTTAAGGAGGCGATGCGGCCCATAGGCATTCCCTGGGTGAACACTATCGCGGTAGACCGCTACGGTGATGCATTTTATGGCGATATTTCGGTTGTACCCAATGTATCCGTTAGCAAGTACAACAACTGCATCAGGGGGACGCTGCAAACACTGTTGACCGATTTTGGTTTCCTGACCATGGACGGATCCGATTCGGCCTGTGAATGGGGCAACGACCCGGATACCGCCGAGGGCATTTTCGGCTATGACAGCCTGCCCAAGCTGGAAACGCGGGAGTATGGCGCCAACGCCAACGACAGTTACTGGCTCCCCAACCCACGTCATTTACTGGAGGGTTTCTCAAAGGTCATCGGCAATGAGGAAGTACCGCAGACCCTGCGTACCCGCCATACCTTCCACCAGGCGGAGATGCGCCTCGCCGGCACAGACGGCCTGGGCGATCCCGGCTTCAATATCGACAATATCCGCCAGTTGCATTACCAGGCCGTCAATTACACCGCTGGCCTGGTAGTGGACGATGTGGTGGCGATCTGCTCCGAGGTGGACGACTGGTCTCCTTACACCGGTGACACAGGTACTGTGGCGCAGGCTTGCGACGTATTGCGGGACTGGGACGGTACACACCTGGTCGATAGCGTGGGCCCGCATGTTTTCTGGGAGTTCTGGCAGCGGGCGCGTGATACTGTGGATCTGTGGGCGGTACCCTTCGATGCGGCTGATCCGGTGAATACCCCGCGTGACCTGAATACCGGCAATACCGACGTGGTTGAGGCGGTCAAGCAGTCTCTGGCCGATGGCGTCGCCCGTCTGGTCGAGGCCGGTATACCCATGGGTCGACCCTGGGGCGAAGTGCAGTTCGATGAGAAAAACGGGGAGCGGATTGGTATCCACGGTGGATCTTCCACAATGATGTTCAGCGTGATTACTTCCGACCTGGTTGATGGCGAGGGTTACGCGGATATCGTGCACGGCAACAGCTATATCCAGGCCGTCACCTGGGATGAAAGCGACTGCCCGGATGCCTACGCGATTCTGACCTACTCCCAGTCCTCGGATCCGGCCTCTGACCACTACGCCGATGCCACGGAGTTGTACTCCAATGGTGGTTGGATTGATATGCCGTTCTGCGAGGGTGATCGCGACGCCCAGGAAATCAGCCGCGAGTCGATATCAGAATAGAAAGTTCGGGGTCAGGTTTTTGACCCCGGGTTTTTCAAGGCTGTACGAAGTCAGTGACTTCCAGGTTGAACCCGGACAGGGCGTTGAAATGCACCGGCGCCGACATCAGGCGCATTTTACCGACACCCAGGCGCTTGAGAATCTGCGAGCCGGTACCGATTACCCGATAATTTTGTATACCTTCTGAACTGGTGGGGCCGGTGAAGCTAGGCGCTTCCGGAAACTGCTGCACTTCCGCCAGGCTTTGTTCCGCGCTGATATCCTGGCCGATCAATACCACCACTCCGTTGCCGTCCGCGGCGATGTACTCCATCGCCCGGCGATAGGACCAGCCGGGTTCCGCTCCTTCAATGCAGGTGCCCAGCACATCGCGCAGGGCATTGACGGTTTGTACACGCACCAGGGTGTCCCGCTCTTCCCGGATGTCGCCTTTGGTCATGGCGTAGTGCACCGTGTCGTCGATCAGATCCAAAAACGTGTGCAACTCGAACTCCCCGAATTCGGTGAGCACGGTTTTGCTGTCGTGCAATTCCACTGAATGCTCGTGCAGGGCGCGGTACTCGATCAGGTCGGCGATGGTGCCCATGCGCAGATCGTGTTTCACCGCGAACTCTTCCAGCTGCGGGCGGCGCGCCATGGTGCCGTCTTCGTTCATGATCTCCACGATCAGCGCCGCCGGTTCGAAACCGGCCATGCGTGCCAGGTCCACCCCCGCCTCGGTGTGGCCAGCGCGGCGCAGTACGCCACCGGGCTTCGCCACCAGGGGGAAGATATGGCCGGGCTGGATAATGTCCGAGGGTTTGGCGTTGGCGGCCACCGCTTGCAGCGCCGTGTGTGCGCGCTGCACCGAGCTGATGCCCGGGCCCTTGCGCTCGGCCGCGTCGATGGACACGGTGAAGTTGGTTTCGTGTTGGGAGCGGTTGTCGCGCACCATCAGCGGCAGTTGCAACTGGCGCGCGCGCTCCTCGGTGATGGGCATACAAATCAGGCCGCAGGCTTCACTGGCAAAAAAAGTAATGATTTGGGGCGTGACCATTTCCGCGGCGATAATCAGGTCACCCTCGTTTTCACGATCCTCGTCATCCATCAGGATGACCATCTTACCCTGGCGGATATCGTCTAGAATATCCGGGACGCTACTCAGTGCCATAGTGGCTGCCTCTAGATCAGTTCAATGCCCACAGCAGTCGCTTCGCCACCGCCAATGCAAAGGGCGGCAACACCGCGTTTTTTGCCCAATTGTTGCAGGGCGTACATCAGGCTGACAATGATCCGCGAACCGGTGGAGCCGATGGGATGTCCCTGGGCACAGGCGCCGCCGTGTACGTTGACTTTGGCGTGGTCCAGCCCCAGGTCCTGTATGGCCAGCATGGTGACCATGGCGAAGGCTTCATTGATCTCGAACAGGTCAACGTCATCAACGCTCCAGCCGGTTTTCTCGAACAGTTTATTTATCGCGCCGATAGGTGCGACAGTAAACTCGTTGGGCGCCTGGCTGTGGCGCGAGTGGGCCACGATGCGGGCCATGGGCGTCAGCCCCCGTGCCTGCGCTTCGGACTCGCTGGTCAGCACCAGGGCGCTGGCGCCATCGGATATGGAGCTGGAGTTGGCCGCGGTAATACTGCCACCTTTGGCGAAGGCCGGGCGCAGGTTTGGAATCTTGTCGATGAGCGCCTTGTGCGGCTGCTCATCATCCGACACCAGGGTTTCACCCTTGCGTGTTTTTACGGTAACCGGCGCGATCTGCCCTTTTAGCGAGCCATCATCGATGGCCTGTTTGGCCCGGGTCAGGGATTCTATGGCGAAGGCGTCCATTTGCTCCCGGGTGATACCGCGCTCGTCCACGGTTTCCTGGGCGAAGCTGCCCATGGGGCGCCCGGTGTAGGCGTCTTCCAGTCCGTCCATAAACATGTGGTCGTAGATGGTCTTGTTGCCTGAGCCCACGCCACCGCGTGCCCCGGCTATCATGTGCGGAGCGTTGCTCATGCTCTCCATGCCGCCGGCCACCACAATCTTGTTGGTCCCGGCCACGATACTGTCGTAGCCGAATATGGTGGCCTGCATGCCACTGCCGCAGGCCTTGTTGACCGTTACCGCACCGGCGGATGTTGGAATGCCGGCGCCGATTGCCGCTTGCCTGGCCGGACACTGTTTGAGCGCGGCGGGCAGTACGCAACCCATAAAGACTTCATCAACGTCTGCGGCGTCGATGCCGCTGCGTGCCACCGCGGCGGTAATGGCGGTGCTGCCCAGCTCCGGTGCGGCGACAGCTGACAGGCTGCCGAGCAATCCACCCATGGGGGTGCGGGCGCCGTTGATGATTACGATTGAATCATTGCTCATGGTTGTGGCTCCGATGGTATCTCATTGTGGAGGCGAGCTTATTCAAGCCGCCGTAAACGGGCGCTAATTTAGCCATAGACAGGCCTGTTTCTCAAGGTCGATCCAGAATCCCCGGTTCGAACAGCTTGCCGCGCACGGCCTTCCGATAGCGCAGGGGGCTGACGCCGCTGTGTTGGCGAAACAGCTGGGAGAAGTAGCTGACATCGTGCAGCCCCAGCTGCCAGGCGATCTCGCCGACGCTGAGATTACTGTGGCGCAACAGGTCTTTGGCCGCCGCGATGCGCAGGCTTTGCAAATAGGCCAGGGGGCTCATGCCCGTGGCCGCTTTGAAGCGACGGTTCAGTGTGCGCGGAGTCAGCTTCAGGTGTGCGGCCAGTTGAGCCACGGATACAGGGGAGGGCAGGTGGTCTTGCAGCCACTGCTGGGCCTCCAGTACAGCCTCATCGTGATGTGAACTGTCCGCTTCGTTCTGGTAGGCGGCGGCGCCGAAGGTCTGGCGAATTTCCGGTGAAAACTGGTTCTCGATAGCCCGGGCGATCTGGCTGCCAAACCATTCCTGAACGATGTGTACCATCAGGTCGGCGATAGAGTTAACACTGCCCACGCAGTAAATATTGTCACTCTGTGTGATCAGGTGGCGAGTTTTGAGCTCGACATCAGGGTAGCGCCTGCTGAATTGTTCAAAGTAATTCCAGTGGGTGGTAGCGGGTTTACCAGATAACAGTCCGGCCTCAGCCAGCAGGCAACTGCCGGTCCCAACACTGCAAATACGCGTCCCCGCGGCGGCCAGTTCAGGTAAAATCCCCAGCCATGGCCCGGCGCCTTTTATGGTCGGTACGGGATTGCGCCAGATCGCGGGCAACAGCAGCAGATCCAGGGGTGGCAGTTTATCGAAAGTGATGTCCGGTTTGAGTGAGATGCCGCTGCCCAGTTTTATCATTTGCAAGTCTGGCCCCGCCAGTAAAAAACGCACCTGGGGCGCGCCGCGTGTTGCCGTGCTCGCCATTTGGCTGGCCGCCTGCAAAATCTCCATGGGCAGGGTAATGCTGGTAGCCAGGGCGTTTGGATAAAGAGCGGCGGCGGCGATATACATGGCAGGTATAGATCTCGAGGCAAATTATATGGCTAAAATACCATAGAATGTGTCTTAAAATACATGTCGATATTTACCTGCCAAAGGTACACTGCGCTCGTGTTTTAATCATTGAGCGAGTGTAGGTTGATGAGCAGGCAGCGATTACCGGTTATTGTGGGCTTTGGTGGTATTAACGGAGCGGGGCGCGCCTCAGGGCATCACGCATTTAGCCGTATGGCCTACACCGCGCTACCAGAGGCCCGGCGTGTGCGGACCCTTGAATCCCTGGCGACACTGATGGGTTTGGATGACGCTCGCTCGAATGAACAATATATCCTGGATCACACACTGATCCGACGCATTGAAGAAAGCCATTTTGATGTGGAATCGGTAAGTTGGAACCAGCGCTTTCCGACAGAGAGCAATGGCCACCCGGTCAATTTTGATATCGTGCGCAAACATTTGCCCAAGGTGATTCCGCCCGACTGGGTGGTGCGAGACAAATCGGCTACTCATGTCAATGTACAAATCGTTGGCCAACAGGACTTCCTGCTCCCCACCCACCGGGAATTTGAGGTCAAGTCAGCCGGGCAGCTGCCCACCGGTTTCGAGCCGGGCAAGCTCTACCAATCGCGTAATCATCCCCGGGGCCTGCAGATGACGGTCTACGCGGCGTCCGATGCGCTGGGCAGTATCGGGCTGGATTGGGATACCGTCCGTTCGATGGTCGCAGTGGACCAGATCAGTGTTTATGCCGGCAGTGCCATGGGGCAGCTGGACGGTGCCGGCTCCGGCGGTATGCTCAAGGCCCGCTATAACGGTCAGCGGGTCACGTCAAAATATTGTCCGCTGGGCTTTGCTGAGATGCCCGCCGATTTTATCAATGCTTATGTATTGGGCAGTCTCGGTTCCACTGGCGCGAGCCTGGGTGCCTGCGCCTCGTTCCTGTACAACCTGCGCCACGGCATCGACGATATTCGAAGCGGCCGCGCGCGGGTGGCGTTTATCGGTGCGGCGGAAGCGCCGATCACCCCGGAAATTATGGAAGGGTATACCGCCATGGGCGCACTGGCGACCGAGAAGGGCTTGCGCCAGCTGGACGGTCTCGAACAAGACCAACATCCGGATCTGCGCAAGGCGTGCCGGCCGTTTGCGCCAAACTGCGGTTTCACCATCGCGGAATCCGCACAGATGGTGGTGTTGTTTGATGACGAGTTGGCCATGCAGTTGGGCGCCACGGTATTTGGTGCGGCCACCGATGTATTTGTTAACGCCGACGGCCATAAGAAATCCATTTCCGGTCCGGGGGTGGGCAACTATATCACCATGGCTAAAGCCACCGCCGCGGCTCGGGCCATTGTCGGTGAACAAGCATTGCGCAGTGCTGGCATGGTGCAGGCCCACGGCACCGGTACCCCGCAAAATCGTGTGTCTGAAGCCGAAATTCTCAGCCGGACCGCCCGGGCCTTCGGTATTGAGAGCTGGCCCGTAGCAGCCCTGAAATCCTATCTGGGCCACTCCCTGGGTTCCGCCTCCGGTGACCAGATCACCGCCACACTGGGTATTTGGCATCACGGCATTCTCCCGGGCATTACCAGCATCGATGAAATCGCCGCCGATGTGCGCCAGGACAATCTGGCCTTCAGCACCACCCATCGCGAGATGGATCCGGAGCAACAAAAGTACGCCATCATCAATTCCAAGGGCTTTGGCGGCAACAATGCTTCCGCTACCCTGCTAAGCCCCTCGGTCACCCGTGAAATGTTGCAGACGCGGTATTCCGCCGACGAATGGCGGACCTGGGAGCGGGCGAATGAGGCGGTGCGCGAGCAGCAGCAAAACTATGATGACGCGATGATCGCCGGTACGATAGATCCGGTTTATAAATTCGATCACGGCGTGCTGCACGGAGAAGATGTTGAAGTGGGCTCGCAACAGTTGGTGGTTGGTGGCCAGGTGGTGCGACTGGACATGGCATCGCCTTACGACGATATGCGTATTGATTAGATATTCCTGTGTTAGAGTCCCCACCAGATTCTGATCGGACCCACGACCTTGCACCGCGTTCCTCCTGTCCCCCTGCGAATCCCTGATCTGCCCGTCCCCCTGCAACTTTACGTTCACGGGGAGCGCGATAAATACGTCTCGCGGCGCATCCGGGAAGAGGGGATATGGGAGCCCTACGAGACCTCGCTGCTATTGTCCCTGTTACAGGCGGGCGACGTGTTTGTCGACGTGGGGGCCAATATAGGCTACTTCACGGTACTCGCCGCCAGTGTGGTGGGGCGCGGCGGCGCCGTATTCGCCTTTGAACCGGACCCGGATAATTTCAGCCTGCTGCAGGCAAGCGCCGAGCTGAACGGGCTGCACCATCGCGTAACCGCGGTAGAAGCCGGGTTGGCAGCGGATGCGGGCAACGGGCGTTTATACCTGAGTGAGGATAATCTCGGGGATCATCAAATCTATGCGACAGGTGATGGGCGTGGCAGTCTGGCCATCAATCTGTATAACGGCAGCCAGTACCTGGCCGAAAAGCTGCAACGGCTGGATTTGCTGAAGGTCGATACCCAGGGCTCGGAGTACCAGGTAATGGCCGGCTTGCTCCCCCTGTTACAGCGTTTGCCATACGTCCCCCGCATTATTATCGAGCTGACACCCCTGTCCCTGCGTCAGGCCGGCGCCAGTGGCCGGGCGCTGATCGAGCTTTTGGCTACGCTGGGCCAGCCCCTGTGGATTATCGACCATATTGAACACCGTCTCGCCGCCAGTAATGCGCAAGAGTTGTCACAGTGGTGCGACGATGTGGACGCGGTGGCGGGTGACAGTGGTTTTATGAATATCCTGGTGGGCTCACCCGCCTGAATTTCGCCTCGCTCTCTGCAAATTGCTGCTATGATTGCCCCACGATCTTTTTACTTCGCACAGCGCATGACAGACATTCTCCGGTTTTTGCAAAATCGTAACTCCGCCCCCAGGCTGACTGAGCCCGCCCCCTCTGCCATGCAGATGCGGGAGATCTTTCGTGCGGCACTGCGCGCGCCGGATCATGCCTGGCTGCGCCCCTGGCGCTTTATCACCATTGCCGGTGAGCGCAGGCAGGCCTTTGGCGAACTGCTGGAGCAGTGTTTGCTGGAGCGCGCGCCCGAGGCGGATGAGCCGGCGCGGGCCAAGGCCCGCAACTCACCCCTGCGTGCGCCGCTGCTGGTTGTTGTGGTCGCCCGCTTATCCGGGCATCCCAAGGTGCCGGCCATCGAGCAGCGCCTGTCGGCGGGCTGTGCGGCCCAGGCGATCTTGCTGGCCAGCGAGGCATCCGGTTACGCGGGTATCTGGCGTACCGGCGACGCCGCTTTTGACCGCTGCGTAATGAATGGCCTGGGCCTGGAAGCCGACGAGGAGATCATCGGTTTTCTTTATATCGGTACCCGAGATGGCGCCGCGAAAATCATCCCCCAACTGGATACTGCCGACTTCGTTTCGAATTGGTAGTATTCGTCCCCTGACATTATCGACGAGAGAGTGAGCGCCATGCCCCCGAGTTTTGAAACCCTGGAATTACAGATCGAACAGCAGGTCGCCACGGTCAGCCTGAATCGCCCGGACAAGGCCAATTCGATGAACGGGGCCATGTGGAATGAGTTACAAACCTGTTTCGACTGGCTGGACCAGGAGCCGACAGTGCGCGCTGTTATCCTGGCGGGCAACGGCAAGCATTTCTGTGCGGGTCTGGACCTGGCCATGTTTGGCAGCCTGGGAGGAGAATCATCGGAGCCATCACGGCGGGCGGAACATCTGCGGCGGACCATTCTGCGCTTGCAGGATAACCTGAGTGCCATAGAAAAATGTCGTGTTCCGGTGCTGGCGGCCATCCACAACACCTGTATTGGTGGCGGGGTGGATATGACCTGCTGCGCTGATATGCGCTATGCCACGCAGGATGCGTATTTTTCCATACGTGAGATAGATATCGGCATGACAGCGGATGTCGGCACCCTGCAGCGCCTGCCCAAAATCATCCCCGATGGTGTGGTGCGTGAGCTGGCCTATACCGGCCGCGATATGGGTGCGCAGGAAGCCAGGCACGTGGGTTTTGTGAACCAGGTATTCGAGGATAAGGAAACTATGATGCGCGAGGTGACACGCATCGCCAGGGATATCGCCAAAAAATCACCCCTCGCCGTGCGCGGCAGCAAGGAAATGTTGCTTTACTCCAGAGACCACTCGGTGGCGGAGGGGCTCAACTATATCGCTACCTGGAATGCGGGCATGTTAAGCCAGGCCGATTTGCAGGCCGGCATGGTGGCCCAGATGGAAAAGACGCAGGCACAGTACGAAGACTAGGCCTGCTTCCGCGCGCCAGTTGCAATGGGATTTTCGTGGAGATTAATTGATGACTTTATTTGCCCGGCTGAACAGGCCGTGGATGCATTTTATTGTTCTGGGCTGTCTGCTGTTTTATCTGCAGGGTATATTTTTTCCCGAGCCCAAACCGGTAATCGGCCCCTTGAATGGCGCGCGGATCGAAGCGTTGCAACAGCAGTGGTTCGCCAGCACCGGCCGCTTGCCAACCCAGCAGCAGCGGGCGCGTATGGTGTCGGCGGAACTGGACAGGGACATGCTGTTCCAGCGCGCTGTCGAGTTGGAGTTTTACCTGTACGATACGGTGGTCTACCAGCGCCTGTTGCGCAATATGCGATTCCTACGGCTGGGAGAGGGTAAATCCGACCAGGAGCTTTATGAGGAGGCGCTACAAATGCGCCTGCACCTCGGGGATGAAGTGGTCAAACGTCGGCTGATCCAGGTGATGGAGCAATTGCTGCTGGCCGCCAATCCGCCGCAAGCGGTGACAGAGGAAGAACTGGCCGCTGAGTTTGAGAAGCGCCGGCAAGAGCTGCGCCGGCCGCCACGCTATTCCATAGAACACCTGTACTTCAACCGTGAACGCGAGGCGGAGGTCGATGCCGTTATCGCCACAATCCAGGAACGGAACCTGAGCGCCCACGAGGCGCGCGAGATGAGTTCACCCTTTCTGCCGGGCTATCAGTTCATGCGGCAAACGCCGGATCAACTGGCGCGGCATTTCGGTGCGGCCTTTGTAAAAAACCTGCAGGAGGCCGACCCCTTACCTGGTGAATGGCGCGGTCCGATACGCTCTACTTACGGCCTGCACTTTGTTTGGGTGAGTGAAGTGGAGCCAGACAGGGATGCCACACTGGATGAAGTGCGTACACAGTTGCTGCGCGACCTAGAGTCCCGTGCTAAAGCTGCTGCACTGCAGGACGGCATCGCCACCATGCGCGGAAACTACGAGGTAATACTATGAACCCGCTGCGCCTTATCATAGGCCTGCTTATGAGTCTGGCTGTGGTGCAAGTGGCACAGGCACATCGCTTCGCGCCCTCTCTGTTGAAGATCGACGAGATCGCCGATCAACAATACAACATGGTCTGGAAAACGCCGGCCCAGGGTACCAGTAAGGTACCACTGCGCCCGCTGTGGCCCGAGTCGTGCGAGGTCAAAAACGCCAGCCAGCCACAACTGGAGGGCACCGGTAAGGTAAGCACCTGGCAATTGGTCTGCAGCGACCTGGGTGAAGACGGTCTGGTGGGGGAAACCCTGGGTGTGTCCGGTCTGGGTGCCAACCAGTCTTCCGCCATGGTGATGGTGAGCCTGCTGGACGGGCGGCGGTACCAGCAGGTGCTCAATGCGGCGCAGCCTGAATTTGTGGTGCCTGAAGAATCCAGTGCTGGAGATGTGATGGGCGACTACTCGCTACTGGGTATGGAACATATCTGGAGCGGTATAGACCACTTGCTGTTTGTGTTTGGCTTACTGCTGCTGGTTGGCGGTGGCACCCGCCTGCTATGGACGATTACCGCCTTTACCGTGGGTCACAGTATTACCCTGTCGCTGGTCACCTTGGGCTTTTTCGACTACCCGGTGGCCCTGGTGGAGTTTGCCATTGCCCTCAGCATCTTTGTGCTGGCGGTGGAACTCACCCGTACCAGCAAGCACGATATTTTATGGCGCAACCCCTGGTGGCTGGCCGGTGGCTTTGGCCTGTTGCACGGTATGGGTTTTGCCGGGGCACTGGCGGAAACCGGCCTGCCCCAGGATAATCTGCCGCTGGCACTGTTGTTTTTCAATGTCGGTATCGAGATTGGCCAGATCGCTTTTATCCTGCTGGTGCTGGCGATCTGGTATGTGATCAGGCGGCCACTGGCTCCCTGGCAGGATCGCCTGTTGCCCATCCCCGTCTATATACTGGGCGCCCTGTCCGCCATGTGGTGTATAGAGCGCGGCCTGGAAGTACTGGCCTGAGAATTACCAATGCCGCGGCTATCGCGGCTACCCTGAAGTGCGCATGACATGTATCATCTATCATGTGAGTCGAGACAAACACGTTCCGGGATATGGTGGATCAACGTATGCGCTTTCTGATTATTGGCAGTTTACTCTTTTCCCAACTGGCCCTGGCGGAAATATACAAGTGTGTGGATCCTGACACGGGCAACATGACGTTTACCGACAAGGCCTGTAAGCAAAAAACCACCGGAGAACCGGTGCGGGTGGATCCGACGAACTTTAATTTGGGTACAAAAAAACAATCCGGGAACCGAACCTGGGTCAGCCAGGACCCAACTCGGAATAACAAGAGTTCTGCGGGCTGTCGCTCATCATCGTTGGGCCACAAAAGAAACGTCGAGCAGGCGCGCGGGGCCGGGCAAATGGCCCAGGGTGATGGCTGCTAGAATCAGGTGCTTAGAGCCTAGGGATTACCCGGCCAGTCCTTCATTTCGATGAAGGGGTGGAAGGCCAGGCGAATGCCTTCCATGATGTTGTCTTCATTTTCCAAAATATTGCGGCGCCGTATAAAACGGCCTCTGGAGGAGCGTGTATCGATGGCTTCAGTGGCATCCATGCCGCCACGACCGGCAAACAGGTGCTTTAGCTCCGTGTCGTAAATACTGATTTGTATCGATGCGACCGCGGCTTGCATGTTCCAGTCGAAATCGGCGCTAACACCGGAGCCGGGGCCTTGCAGGGAGGGTTTACGGGTTACCCCGTCCCAGCGCGCCAGGTGTTTGAGGCCGCCGCTAAAAGGTACTTGCAGCTCAACCAGGTCGGTGAACACGAAAGCATCCAGGTCTGTGTTCTTGGCCATCTGGTCACGCACACTTTGCATGATCTGGACGAAGGTCTTCATATTTGTTTTGCCACTGGAGGGGTCTACCGGGTTGCCAAAGGCGCGCACCGCCGTGTTCCAGTGTTGCTGGAATATGCGTTGGGACAACACCTTGTAACCATTTTCTTTTAGATAGCTGCTGACGTAGGCATCAATTCGCGGGGCCTCTTTCTCGAGGTATTTGCGCGAGACTCCCCCCAGGTTCACGTGAGCAATGACCACGGTGCGTACCTTGTCCGCGGCGATTCTCTCTTTATCGATCTCGAAGGGAAAGGTAGTGGGGTTGTAAGTCGGTGTGCTGCTGCAAGCAAGCAGTGTCACAGACAGCGCGGCAAGCATCGCCAGCCGGGCCAAATGGTTAAATCGACGCATGTGGAATTCCGATCCGTTATAGTGGCGCGCATGGTAGCAAAATCTCCAGCAGGACACAGCGCTTAATGGCCATTAAGCTCCACTTTACCCGCAGCGGCACCGGGTCGCCGGTGGTATTGTTGCATGGTCTGTTTGGTGCGGGTGGTAATCTCGGGGCCCTCGCTCGCGCACTGCAGGAAAATTTTGACGTGTATGGCCTGGACTTGCCCAACCACGGCCGCTCCGGCTGGATGCACAATGCGGACTTGCCCGCTATGGCGGACAGCCTGCGGCAGTGGATGGATGAGCAGCAGCTAGCCCGTGTGAGCCTTGTGGGCCATTCTTTGGGTGGCAAAGTTGCCATGCAGTTTGCCCTGGAGCACGGTCGCCGGGTAGCCGCCCTGGTCGTGGCGGATATCGCGCCTGTGGTTTATCCACCGCACCACGATGCGGTTTTCGCCGCACTGGATGCTGTGGTGGCCGGGAAATGTACGTCCAGGCAGCAGGCGAGTGAGCTAATGGCCGCCCATATTGAGGAGGAGGGCGTCATACAATTCTTGCTGATGAGCTTGCGGCGCGGAGACGATGGCGACTATCGCTGGCGCTTTAACCTGGAGGGCATCAAAGCGGGCTACCAGGCGGTGCGCGCCGCGCCCCTGGCGGAGCAGCCTTTTACCGGGCCAGTGCTGTTTATCAAGGGCGGAGAGTCCGATTACATTCTTGAACAGCACAGGGCGAGCATTCTTGCGCTGTTTCCCGCGGCCAAAGTGAAAACCATGCCCGGATGCGGCCATTGGCTGCATGCCCAGCAGCCCAGGTTGTTCAACGGGATCGTGAGCCGCTTTTTGCAGGCTCAGCGATTCTGAAGCGCTGGACACTGTGGCGTATCCGTAGAAAGCCAAGTATGCTGGTGGCCATAATCCGGGGCAGAGAGTAAGCGATCACCGTGTATTTTACGCTGGGTGAAATTTTAACCTTATTTTTATTTGGGGTGCTGAGCCTGTATTTCCTGAGCGCTATCAGGGTGCGGGAGTTGGCCGTGCAAGCGGTGGCGCGCGCCAGTAAGCAGGACGATTTTCAATTGCTGGACCAGACGGTGCATATTCGCCGTTTCTCTCTGAGCCGGGATGGCACCGGGCGCTGGCGTATCTGGCGTCAATACCGCTTCGATTACAGCTATGACGGTGTGGAGCGACGCCAGGGTTCCGTGATCATGCTGGGCAAGCATTTGGAGGCTGTGGTGATCAGTGAGAGGGCGACCACTGTGCACTGACAGTCCGTTAGAATTGCATGAATGCCCGCAGTAGTACGCTCAGGGCCAGCACAATCAGGATCACGCCGAACACCCGGTCGATCAACACGGCGCTGCGTTGCAGCCTTTTCAGAAAGGGCTTGCGCGATACCAGGGCGACGATCAGGGAATACCAGCAGGCATCGGTAACACCCACCGTGGCGACCATAATGCCTTTTTCCAGCGCCTGTGCGTCCGGATTCAGAAACTGACTGAACAGCGCCAGCATGAAAATCGCCAGCTTTGGATTGAGGAAGGCCACCAGGAAACCGCGCAGCGCCGCGTTGTGGTGGCCGCTGCCTTTTTCGGAAGTCAGATCCGGGCTGCCGTTGCTGCGCAGGGAATTGACACCCAGGTAGATGAGATAGACACCGCCGAACAGCTGAATGGCCGGGAGCAGCGTCGGTGAACGGGTGATCATTGCCGCCAGGCCAGTGACAGTGAGCAAACCGTACAGGCCGACGCCCGCGCCGTGGGCGATAGCGGTGATGTAACCGGCGCGATGGCTGTCCCCCAGGCTGGATTTCAATACCACCGCCAGGCTGGGTCCCGGTGACATGGCACCGAGCAGGCAGATGCTGAACAGCGACAGCCAGTGACCGAACTCCATTTAGAAAGCGGCATCCTGTAGCAGCATGTCCGCACATTTTTCGGCGATCATGATGGCCGGTGCGTTGGTGTTGCCAGAGGTTATGGTGGGCATGATGGAAGCGTCTGCGACGCGCAGTGCCTTGATGCCATGCACCCGCAGGCGCTCGTCCACCACCGCCATATCGTCCGCGCCCATCTTGCAGGTGCCCACCGGATGGTAGACAGATTCCGCCTCGGCGCGCACATAGTCCAGAATTTGTTCGTCGCTTTGGGTCTGCGCCCCGGGCTTGAATTCCTCTGTGCGGTAATCGTCCAGGGTGGGGGCGGCGAAAATGTCGCGAACTCTGCGCAGGGCGGCCACCATCGCTGTGCGGTCGTTCTCGGTGTCCAGGTAGTTGGCGCGAATCAGTGGGTAGGCCCCGGGATCGCTGGAGTGAATATGGACGCTGCCACGGCTCTCCGGGCGCAGGTGACACACGGTGGCGGTAGTGCCCGGTTTGGTCTTAAGGTTACCTTTGCTGTCCGGCTCACTGGCAGCCGGTGCGAAGTGTACCTGGGCATCGGGTCTGCTGAGTTGCTCATTGCTGCGAAAGAATATACCCGCCTGGGAAGCGGGGTGGGCCAACAGGCCGCGGTGCTTGAACAGGTATTTGAGCAGGTTCTTTATCATGTGCAGCGGACGGGTTTCCTGATAGAAAGTGATTATGCCTTGTATTCCCTGCTGGATGTTGATCGTCAGGTGGTCTTGCAGGTTTTCGCCAACACCGGGCAAGTGCTGTTGTACTTCAATATCCAGGGACTCCAGATGCGCCCGGTCTCCGATACCGGATAGCTCCAGTAGCTGCGGCGAATTGATCACGCCGCCACAGAGAATCACCTCGCCCCTGGCATAGGCTCGTTCAAGGCTGCTTTTTTTGCCCGTTGTTTTGAGGTATTCCACGCCGACTGCTCGACCTTCCTCCATCAATATCTTATGGGTCATCGCGCCGGTAGTGAGGGTGAGGTTGGGTCGTTGTTCACACTGACGCAGGTAGGTACTAGCGGTGCTCTGGCGTCGGCCATTGCGGATATTGAGTTGGTAGTATCCGGCGCCCTCCTGGGTGGCGCCGTTGAAATCCTCATTGTAGGGGAGGCCTGTTTGTACCCCCGCCTGTATAAACAGGTCCGCCAGGGCCAATTTCTCGCCGTCGGGGACCTCTTCCACCCACAGGGGGCCACTGTCGCCGTGGTATTCATTACCCCCTTCGGCCTTGTGCTCCGCGCGCTTGAAGTAGGGCAGAACTTCCTGGTAAGACCAGCCGGCATTCCCCAGTGCCTGCCAGTGGTCGTAGTCCTCCCGTTGGCCCCGTATATAGACCATACCATTGATGGAACTGGTGCCGCCCAGCACCTTGCCCCGGGGCCAGGACATTCTGCGGCCATCCATATTGGGCTCTGGTTCAGTCTCGTAACACCAGTTGACCTTGTCGTTCTTCATCAAAAAGGCGAAACTGAGGGGAATGTGTATGAGGGGGAAGCTGTCG